>Ga0268262_10000392_pt1 | contig 58367 bp, 50 predicted proteins | sample TergutNc150P3_FD_190354 | JGI IMG/M metagenome (GOLD analysis project Ga0268262, IMG submission 190354) | Nasutitermes corniger P3 segment gut microbial community from laboratory colony in Florida, USA - Nc150 P3 (SPAdes) (version 2) | ecosystem: Host-associated > Arthropoda: Insects >... | reverse complement strand
GAAACAGGAGATACGGAAGCGGTTTCGTTCGCGGGCTGGTATAGAAGCAGTGATAGGGCATTTGAAAGCAGATTTCCGGATGGCGCAAAACTATTTGCATGGTGAAGAAGGGATACAAATCAATGCGCTTATGTCCTGTACCGCATGGAATCTGAAAAAGCTGATGGCGGTATTGAATGAACAAGCCTCCAAACTTTTTGCGCGTTTTTTTATCAGGCCCATTTTACTTGATTTTTTGAATCTCCCCGCTGTTTATGGTGATTCCTAAGGAGCAACTATATAGGTTCGGTTTTACTTGGTGGTGAACGAGCAGAATATGGCAAAAAAATTCTTGTGACTCTATCGCAAAATTTAATAAAAAAATATGGCTCTGGCTTTGAATTACGGAGCCTACGGCGAATGGTTCAATTTGCCGAATTGTTCTCAGATTTATCAATTGTGTCGCCAGTGGCGACACAATTGAGTTGGTCTCATTTTATCGAAATCTTACCGTTGGAAACTGAAGAAGCAAGACTATTTTACGCACATGAAGCAGCGACACAGCATTTAGGGAAAAGAGAACTTCGTAATCAGATTTTCCGGAAAGCCTATGAACGGCGGGAAATTGCCAATTCACAGCTAAACAAGGGGTCTACTGTGAGTTTTACCCCCTGTCAAACAAATCCTTCAGCTCCTCATGGCTCATCCGTGCCAGCCATGATTCACCTGACGCGACGGTCATTTCCGCAAGTTCCTGCTTACCTGAAATCATTGCGTCGATTTTTTCCTCGAAGCTGTTTTTGGTGATAAAGCGATGGACAAAGACGTTGTGCTTTTGGCCGATGCGGAACGCCCTGTCCGTGGCCTGGTTTTCCACCGCGGGGTTGTACCAGAGATCGTAGTGGATCACACGGCTTGCCGCGGTTAGGTTGAGGCCGAGGCCGCCGGCTTTAAGGCTAACAAGGAAAATCCTTGAAGCGGGATCATTTTGAAAACGGTCTACTAAAGCGGTACGGACATTCTGCTTTAAGCCGCCGTGGTAAACCAGAGCCGCTTCTTTCATTTCTTTTCTGATGATTAGGTCAAGGCAATTCAGGGTTTCGACGTACTGGCTAAAGATCAGGACTTTTTCACGGCTGGCTAAAATCTCTTCCAGCAAGGTAAGAAGAAGCTGGGCCTTGCCTGAAAGCTCCGAAACTGCCGGGCTTTCTTTATCGAACACCCTGGGGTGATCGCAGATCTGCTTTAACGAAGTGAGCAGCGAAAGAATCAGGGAGGAGCGTTCCCCGCTTTCCATTTTAGCCGATTTTTTTATTGATTCGGAAACTACGCTTTCGTACAGAGCGGCCTGTTCTTTTTCAAGTACCGCGTATTCGTTGGCAACAATTTTTTCGGGCAGATCCTTGATGATTGCCTTGTCCGTTTTTAAGCGCCGCAAAAGGAAAGGCGCGGTAATTTTTTGCAGGGCTTCCGCCTGCTCGCGGCTTCGCATCACTTCGATGGGGATGCGGTACTGCTTTTGAAAGCTCCTCGCGTTTCCCAAGTATCCCGGAATGATAAAATCAAAAAGGGAGCGGAGGTCTTCCAGGCGGTTTTCTACTGGCGTTCCAGAAAGCGCAAGGCGGTACTTGGATTGCAACATTTTTACCGCGCGGGAGATGCGGGTTTCGGCGTTCTTCATTAGGTGGGCTTCGTCTACCAAAAGCACCGAAAAGGCGACATCTTTGAGTTTTTCAACATCGCGAACCGCCGTTTGATAGGTGGTTAGAAAGACGTTGAATTTTCTGTTGATGATGCGGTTAGGCCCGTGAAAGCGGGAGACAAGCAGGGAAGGTGCAAAGCGCTCAAGCTCTTTTTCCCAGTTGCTTAAAAGGGAGGCCGGAGCTACCACAAGGCAGCCTTTATCCAAATGTCCGTCTTCTTTAAGCCGCAAAAGTGTCGCGATGGATTGAACAGTTTTGCCCAGCCCCATGTCATCCGCCAGTATGCAGCCGAATCCTGAAAATAAAAGCGAACAAACCCAATTAAAGCCGCGCTTCTGGTAAGGCCGTAGCTCTGCCTTTAGGGAATTTGGAACGGACAAATTTTGCTCGCGGAAAAGATTGTCGATGATCTTGCGCGTGTCAAAAGTCAGAATTGTGTCGCCGGAAAAATGCGCCTTTAGGAAATCGTTTAAGTCCGGCTTTGTATCTTTTGCTTTTTTCAATAAACGCGCTAATTCTTCCGTGTCTATTTTTATAAAGCCGTCCCTGAAACGAACCAGATCCTGCTTTTGCTTTACCAGTTTTTCAAACTCATTGATGCCGATTACTTCATCCCCAATCGCTATCTGCCATTCAAAGTCTTGCAGGACATTCAAGTCCAGATAACGCTTGAGCGAGCCAGAGCTCTTTCCGGCAGTATCTCCCTTGACCAGAAGCCTGGGCTTTAGTTCCCTGTGCAGGCTCTTTGGCAGTTCTACTGTCATGCCAAGGCGGGTAAGCAGGAAAGAGGCCGACTCCAAAAAATTAACAAGCCTTGTCTGCGAAAGCTCAACGCCTTCTTTCCGCGTCTTTTCAGACACAGAAGCAAGCAGGCGAATTTCAGGCAGATAATTTGACAGGGCTATCGGGGCTTTTAGCGCCTCCAAGTCTTTGCATTGGCAAAGGGGGATTTTCTTTGTTTCGTTTTTTTCTTCGGTGATAACATCCATGGAAAGTGAAAACTTAAAATCAGTTTCAAAAGCGCGTCTTGCATGAGCGTCCTTTACGGTGAGACTGTAGCGATGGGCGGTAAAATCAATGTGCAGTACGGAAAGCCATCTGTCTATGGCCTGGGGCAGGCTGCGCCTGGCAGGAGCTGAAACATCAATTTCAGTTTCGTAAAAAAACAGGTTAAGCAATTCCAGGTACTCCTGGCCTCCGCTTTGTTTGCCAAAACTTTTTCGGAATGCCAAAGATCGCCTGTAAACCCACTCGTTCAAAAACGCTGAGGCGAGCAGGTCTGCCACGCTTCTTCCGCTCACTGTGTTTAACATTCCATTTTCAAGCGCGCCTATGGCGTCCAGTATTCTCCGGACATCGGGCAGAGTTTCAAAAGGCCGCCAAATAATTTTCAGTGTTTTACCATTTGCCAGCACATAGGGAATAAACGCGCTGGCGGAGCAAAGCAGGTTGAGAAACTTAAAAAGATAAAAAAGAAAACTGTAGGATGATGTTCCGTCTTCCGATGAAAAGCGGACAAAGTATTCGAAGGCGTCGCAGGGCGTAAACCTCCTGATGCTGCCGTCTATGTTCTGGGCATCCAGAAACAGCTTTGCTCCGGGGCCGGGGTCAGGACAGTGAATTGTCCAGAGCGAACGCGAAAAATCGTGTTCCGTTTCCGCCTGCTCCGTTGTCTCCGCCGCTTCCCAGGCTCTGTAATGGACTGTGCGGTGGTAAAACTCCGCCATAACAACGGTAAAGTCCCTTTTGCAAAACGCCGGAGCGGAAGGTAGCAGCGCAGTGATTAGATTTACGCAGTTTGGGATTTCTTCCAGTACCGGGGGAGAAGGCCGCACAATAAGCGCGGTACTTTCTTTTTGACCAATGCTTTCATTGCCACTGATACGATGACTAATCGTGAAAGGCGGCAAAATCCGCTGAACCGCCGATTTTCCGAACCGGGCGGCAAGATCCATTCCCCTAAGCCGGAAAAGCAGATGAGGGTCTGTGTCTATCTCCCTTGCGATAATAAAATAAAGGGCCGCCAGGTGCTTGCAGGGGTCGCCGTACTCGTCCGGGCAGGTGCAGGACTTTTTCATTTCGCGCCAGTGCCGCGGAATAAGGCTGATGTTTCTTTGCTTTAGCTTTTCCAAGAAGGTTTCAGGCAGCTCGCCTGAGGCAATGTGGGCAAGCAAAAGCGGATCTTCTTCTATCATTTTGTAAACAAGTTCAGCTTCTTTCAAAGGCGGGAAAATTATTTCAACTTTGTAAGAAGGGCGGTAATTGCCTTTAACTTTCGCGACCACCTTGCCGGCTTCCATCTTAAGCGAAAGCACCTTGCCGGTGTTGGCATAGGTTTTGCCCCTGTCCAGCCGGCCTCCCATTCCGTAGCTGTAAAGTACATCTATAAACCAGGAACCCCAGGGGGTAAATTTCATTTTGTTATAATACTTGGGATAAAACAATTATACCAGATAAATAATGGGGACTAAAACATAATAATCCCCATTATATTAAGACTATTTAATTGACAGTAATACTTTTTGACAGTGTGTTGCTTTTGTTGTTTTTTTCATCAACAGCATAAACTTCTATTATATAATTACCTTTGGGTAAAGTCCAATAGCCCATATATCGCTCGAATGGACTACGCGCTATAGTTATAGTTAAAGGTACACTAGTGATAAGAGTTCCGTCAGCTTTTTTAATCGTAAATACAAATTTTGTTATATTAAAATCGGAATCAGTTCCTTTAATACCAGCTTCTATGTGGTCTGTAGTCAAAAATGTTGTCTTTTCATTCCATCGCTGATTTTTTGCATCATCGGTTGATAAAGTGATGAAATCAGTAAGATTAGGGACGGTGTCATCTTTTGTATCACTATTACAGGAAACAAAAATCAAACTCAATGTCAAAAGACAAACCAAAAAACCAGAAACAAAAATAGTTCTTTTCATTTTAGAACTCCCTTTACGGTTTTAATGTCGCCGCCGACTTATTTAAAATCCCATACGAGATTTTATTTACAAGTACAATTTAAAGGATTATCGGTTTTAGAATTTTCAATACCGAAGTTGTTCTCTAAATTATCCCCGTTGATACCCTGATTCTCTTTGTGAATGACCTCGAGCACTTTCAAAACCAAGCCTTTGTCCTTATTCGTAAGGCAGTTGAAAAAAGCCAACAACCGCGCCTGTCTTGCCTCACCCTTCATTTTTACTCGCTGACCACATATTAGGCATTATATAACCACAGAAAATCACTGTCAACTACCTCGATTTTAAATAAACTACAAAATCTCAAGCCGTCCCTGGCTGAGAGCTGTTGAATAGAAGAATATGAGATTCTCTGCTATTCTGAAGAAGCATGAAATATCCAGAAGTAAGCCAACGGATAAAGTTATTGAGGGAAGCTCTTGGAATAAGTCAGCGGGAATTTTGTAAATTGCTCTCTTTATCCGGGGGGTACATAGCAAATATTGAAGCCAATCTGCGTGAACCGAACGACAGGTTGATAAAACTGATAGTGTCGGAATTCAATGTCAATGAGGAATGGCTATTAACCGGGAACGGTCAAATGTTCGATATAAAAGTCAAAGATGAGAGATCATCCAGGTTACTTAGCCTTTTCAACAATCTGCCCAGAAAATACCAGGATGTGGTTTTTGACTTGATTGATTCTTTGTATAAAGCAATAGATAAGACTTAAGTTCTTCCCGGTCAATACCCCAGTTCCTGCCGAAATGTTCAAGGAGCTTGTCAGAAAGATCCATAAACCTGTCGAAAGCAGGTTTTCCCGCTGGTAGCAAAACGTGAACCAAAGCTGGAAAGGGAGCGCGGTTGACGATAAGCTCCCAGAAGCGGGCGAAGTTTTTTATTTTGTCCAGCTCTGCGGCGGAGAGCGCGCCTGTTTCAATCACTTCGTAGGGAGGATCGGGGGAATACTTCATTTTGTACGCTTCATTGCGGCGCACAATGGGAGTCCCTGGTAGGCATTTTAAGATGCCAAGCTGAATTTCAAAAAGTCCGCCTGGCGTCTTATCTTCGTCTTGTTTCGATAAAACCTGCCAGAGCCGGTCAAAGCCGCTTTTGAAAGAAGCGAAGCCCTCGCCCGGAAGTCCGGCGATAAGATCAACATGAAGTATTGCGTTTGTTTTCTCTCTGAGGAATTCCAGGGTCTTAAGCTCTTCGTCAATGTTTATTGACATTTGAAGCAGCGCCCTGGTTTGCGTGTTGAAGGTTTGGATTCCAAGTTCCAGCCGCAGGGTTCCGGCGGGAAAACGACAGAGCAGTTCTTTTAGCGATTCGGGAAAGCGGGAAGGAACCATCTCAAAATGGACACAAAAGGGCCCATCGTTTATTCGCCCGCTAATTTGATTGATAAAAAACTCGATTATCCTCTGCGCCCGATCAATGTCCAGGTTAAATGTACGGTCTAAAAACTTAAAAGTTTTACCGCCTCTTTTAACCAGGGTCTCCATATCAGCCAAAAAAGGCTCAAGCGGAAACTCGCGTACCCTTTGCGCTGCTATCAGGTTTCTTGAGGAACCCAGGCAGAATTCGCAGTTAAAAGGGCAGCCTCTGGATGCTTCAACGTAAATTAGTTTTCGTTCCATGTCTTCATTGGTATAAAGCCGGTAAGGGGAAGAAATTTCATTTACATTAACTATGGAGTCGCCTTTGCCTACAAAAATTGTTTTATCTGTTTTTATTTTTTCCGCGGTTTGGCCCTCGCCTAACAGCTCAAAACAAAGGGAACAAAAACTCTCTTCTCCTTCACCGCGGATCACATAATCGGCATAGCGGAAAATCTCCGCATCTTCCGGCAGCCAGGAAACTTCGGGGCCGCCAAGGACAACGAAGGGCTTTTGTGTTTCACTTTTCCATTCCGCTTCCAGGGCCTTGAGCAGTTCCAGAGTTGCCAGGTGATTCCATATTGAAACAGAAAGGCCGATAAGCCGCGGTTGTTCTGCGATGATAGGGGCAGTTTTTTCTTTTAAGGGCTGCCTTAGGGCGAATTCCAAAATCGTACAGTGAGTCTCAAGGCTTCCCAGATTCGCTTTTAAGAGCCGTAAGGCCAGTGAAGGATGAATCCATTTGGCGTTGATGGCGGCAAGAACAATTGCGCTCATGGTCAAAGAGAGGGAGCAAACATATTCCTGGTACCGGTTTGCCATTCCTCAAAGGCTTCCATAACAAGGCGCTCCGCATCTTGCCAGTTGTATGCCCTTGGGCCTTCCAGTTTCAAATTAGTAGAATTGGAAAAGATAATTGTTTTACAGCCCTGATCCCTCAGACGCACAATGTTGGACGGGGAATCATCAATATACACATGAGCGCCTACAGCGCCCTTGTCGGCCATAAAACAAAGATCCCAATAGGGAATGTCCCAGGAATCCAGCCAATCCACTGTCTGGGTGATGGTGGCTTTGTGGTAGTATTTTAAAAAAAGCCTGTGTGTGATGATGCGAATTCTAATGTTGTGTTTGTTTGAAAGTTTTCGCAGAACAGCAGGCGCGTCTTTGATGGGCTCCATGTCGCGGAAAAGATTACGCTGGGTTACGGCGAAACGGTGGAGCCTGTCATAACCGCCGAACTCATCAAGACCCCATTCTTCCAGGCCAAAGCTTACGTCGGATGTAAGGGCCTCCACGGGTTTGTTCAGCCAGGCGGCGGCGATCTTTCGCATCGCGCCGTAAAAATCTCCCACTACTCCGTCAAGGTCTACGCCGAAAATAAAACTGCTTTCATCCATTTATTATAACAACCCTTTAATACAATAACCTTGAAATAAGTATCACCATGCTTTTTTCTTTTACCGGATAGGCGTTTGGGTTTTCCAACACTACTTCCTCGCCGCTTTTCAGAATATCGTTAGGCGAAGGAAGACCCGTGTCCACCGCGCGAACCCATTTTTTACCGGCCATTGGTTCGCATACTTTGAAGTTTGATGCTTTCTCGCTTCCGTTGAACATGATGAAAAAGTCGTTGTCATCCCTGTCGGCAAGTATATCAGCGTGAGAGCCGTCCATTCTAAAAGCAAGGCACGGGCCGATATCGTCCCAGTTCGGTGTGTCTCCATCTTTGTCAAACCAGCTTATGTCCGGAATGGCGTTGTACCTTCCGTCCCGGCCTGTAAAAAACTCGGGGCGCATAAAACCGGGATGACGGCGGCGGAAAGCGATTATTTCTTTTATAAAGCGGTATAAAGCGAAATTCTTTTCATAAAGCGACCAATCATACCAGGATATTTCATTGTCCTGACAGTAAGCATTGTTGTTTCCCCCCTGGGTGCGGCCTATCTCGTCTCCTCCCAATATCATGGGTGTTCCAAGGGAAACCATCATGCTTGCAATTAAATTTTTCATTTGCTTAAAACGGCGGGTTTCGATTTTTTCATTCTGTGTGCGGCCCTCAACGCCGTTATTGGCGCTGTTGTTGTTGTCCCCGCCGTCGCGGTTGTTTTCGCCGTTTTCTTCGTTGTGTTTTCTTTCATACGAAACCAGATCTTTCAACGTAAAACCATCGTGGCTTGTAATGAAATTAACCGAATGAAAAGGTTTGCGGCCGTCTCGTAAATATAAGTCGGAGCTTCCTGAAAGCCTTGTTGCAAGGTATCTGGTTAGTTTTGAGTCCCCGCGCCAATAGCGGCGCATTTCGTCCCGAAAGCGGTCGTTCCATTCTGCCCAGCGTCCGCCGGGGAACCAGCCCACCTGATATGCCCCGCCTGCGTCCCAGGCTTCCGCGATTATTTTGGTGCTGCTCAAGACAGGGTCTTCGGCTATGCGCTGCAAAACCGGCGGATTTTCCATCAGGTTGCCATGCTCGTCCCTGCCAAGAATTGAACCAAGGTCGAATCGGAAGCCGTCAATGTGCATTTCCATCACCCAGTAACGAAGGCAGTCCATAATAAAAGTGCGGACAACGGGGTGGTTGCAATTTACCGTGTTTCCGCAGCCTGAATAATTTTGATAGTACCTTTTGTTTTCGTTCAGCATGTAATAAATCGTATTGTCCAGGCCCCGGAAAGAAATTGTTGGTCCCCATTCGTTGCCTTCGGCTGTGTGGTTAAAGACAATATCAAGAATTACTTCGATCCCGGCATTGTGGAGTTCTCTTACCATCTCCTTGAATTCCCGCACCTGGCCTCCGGGGCTGCGATCATAGGCATAAGAACCTTTTGGAGCGAAAAAAGCGATGGTAGAATAGCCCCAGTAGTTTACCAGCTTTTTTCCTGTCTGCGGATTTGTTGAGTTAAGTTCATTCTCGTTGAATTCCTGAATAGGAAGAAATTCCAGGCTGGTAATGCCAAGGTCTTTAAAATAGGGAATTTTTTCGATCACCCCTTTGTAGGTTCCTGGCGCCGAAACGCCCGAACTTGGATGCTTTGTTAGTCCCCTTACATGGGTTTCGTAAAGGACACTGAAACGCAGCGGGTAATTGAGGGGAAGATCGCCCTGCCAGTCAAATTCATCATCGATCACTATACATCTTGGCTGGGTAAATATGTCATCGGTATAAGAGTAAGAAAGATCTTTGGATACCGAATATGGGTCGTAGCCTACACAGGATTTTAAATCCCAGTTGGAGAGATCCGTCAGGGCCTTGGCGTAAGGGTCTATGAGGGCTTTATTGGCATTAAAACGGAACCCCTTTTCAGGAACATAAGGCCCTTCGGCGCGGTACAGGTAGCAGGTATGCTCTTTAAGGCCGGGAATAAAGCAGTGCCAAATGTCTCCTGTGCGGTTCTTTGTCTTGTCCAGCTTGATTTCTGTGAAGAGGCTTCCCGGCTCCGCCGATTGAAAAATGATCAACGTAACCGAAGTAGCGTGCCGCGAGAATACGGCGAAATTAACACCCCTGTCCATCACCGTTGAACCCAGGGGCAGGGCTTTGCCGTTTTCTACGGTGAAGTTACCGGAGGCCATAGTGGAATTATACCAGCATTGGCCGGAAATAGCAATTCTTTTGTATGGATGTTAAGATAAGGCATGTCAAAAGAGGCGCGGGCGCGTATAAAAATTAACAGATTCCTTGAAGAAGCAGGATGGCGTTTTTTCGATTCTTCCGATGGCAAGGCGAATATTGTACTTGAGCCATCGGTAAAAATCACCAAGACAAAACTTAGCGGTTTGGGAGATGATTTTGATAAAACCAAAAATGGCTTCATAGATTTTTTACTCCTGGATAAGCAGGGTTTTCCTTTCATAGTCCTGGAAGCAAAGGCTGAAAATAAAAATCCGCTGTTCGGCAAGGAACAAGCCCGTGAATACGCTCAATCCCAGCATTGCCGTTTTGTTATTTTATCCAACGGAAACAGCCATTATTTCTGGGATTTGGAACGCGGAAATCCTCAAGTCATCTATCGTTTTCCCTCGCCGGAATCAACGGAGAGTTACAAGTCATTTACCCCAAACCGCGAAGCGCTGACAAACGAAACAGTTGCCGATGATTATATAGTTCTGAGCAAAAAACCGGATTATAAAAACGATCCTTCATGGTTAGATGAAAAAAGCCGCTCTGAGTTTGTTAAAATCAATAAACTGCGTTTTCTCAGGCGCTACCAAGTACGGGCAATCGGAGCGATCCAGCGGGCAGTAAAAGAAGGGCGGGATCGCTTTTTGTTTGAAATGGCGACCGGAACCGGCAAGACTCTGGTTTCTGCCGCGGTAATCAAATTGTTCAAGAGAACAGGTAACGCCCGGCGAATTCTTTTTCTGGTAGATCGGCTGGAACTGGAAAAGCAGGCGCAGAAAAATTTTGAGGACTATCTGAAAGGCGATTGTATTTCTTTAATCTACAAAGAGAATCGTGATGACTGGCGCAAGGCTGATATAGTGGTTTCGACCATTCAAACTTTTTTGTCTAATAACCGTTACAAACGCCTTTTCGCGCCTGATGATTTTGACCTTGTTATATCCGATGAAGCCCATCGGAGCATCAGCGGAAACAGCCGGGCGGTTTTCGAGTATTTTATCGGGTATAAATTGGGGCTGACCGCCACGCCCAAAGATTATCTTAAACACATTGATGCCGCCGGTTTAAATGTTAAAGATCCCAGAGAACTTGAGCGGCGCACTTTGCTGGATACCTACAAAACATTTGGCTGTGAAACCGGTGAACCGACATTCCGTTATTCGTTATTAGACGGTGTAGGGGACGGCTTTTTAGTGAATCCGGTTGTGGCAGACGCGAGAACTGAAATAACTACGCAGTTACTTTCTGAGCGTGGCTACGCGGTAATTATTCAGAATGAAGAAGGCAACGAAGCTGAAGAAATTTTTGTTCATCAAGACTTTGAAAAAAAGTTTTTTTCAGAAAACACAAACCGCGCTTTTTGTAAGGTTTTCCTTGAAAATGCCCTGAAGGATCCGATCTCGGGCGAAATTGGCAAAACCATTGTGTTTTGCGTTTCGCAGAATCACGCTGCAAAAATCGCCCAAATTCTCAATCAGTACGCCGATGCAATGTTCCCCGGTAAATATCAGTCTGATTTTGCGATGCAAGTTACGTCATCTATAAGCGGCGCCCAGGAATTTACGGTTCAATTCAGCAATAACAGGCTTTCCGGTTCCGCCAATTTTGAAAGCGGCTACCGGACTTGCAAAACGAGGGTCTGCGTTACGGTGGGGATGATGACTACCGGTTATGACTGTACCGATCTTCTTAATATCTGCCTTATGCGTCCAATCTTTTCACCCAGCGATTTTATTCAGATTAAAGGCCGGGGGACGAGAAAACATAATTTTACGGATGAGATGATCGATCCGGCGATAAATGCAAGACTTGGCGAACAACAAAAAACAAAGTTTAAAATATTTGACTTCTTCGCCAACTGTGAATATTTTGAAGAAAAGTTTAAGTACGACGAGGCTCTGATACTCTCAAAAGCCGACTATAAAAAAGTTACCGGTGTTAATGACAATTTAATGGACAAGCTTTACCAGGAAGCTTACGATAGCCAACTTGAGGACAGACTCAGTTCTCTCAACCAAACTGAGATCGGCCCTGACGGGATGAAAATCGACAGGATGTATTTTGACCGCTTTGAGGAGGCTATCCTTAAAAATTCCCGTGTAAATGAACTCAAAGAGCAGGCGCAAGAGGGGAAATGGGACGACCTTCAAAACTTTGTCATTCATAATATTTTTGATAAGCCCGAAGATTACTTCAATGTGGAAAAATTAAGGGCTGCCCTGAACGCTGACCGTCGAATTCCGCTTAAAGAAATGCTGGAAAAAATTCTCGGTCTTATTCCCCGCTTCAAAACTAAAGAAGAATTATTAGAGGATGAATTTGATAAATTTGACAGCCGGTATATGCCAGGTGAAAGTTATTTTTCCAGTGCGAAAGCGGTATTTAAGGCGTATATTGAAGACGCCGAATTCCGAAATATTGTAGACAAAGGAAATTTTGCTCAATTGAATGTTACCCCCTGGATGGAAGCGTACCGTCAATTAAGCGCTGAACTCCGTAAAACGATTCCGGAATATATCAAAGACTATGTGCCGCTCAATAATTATATGGATTAAGGAACAGCTTCATGCTTGAAAGTGAAACCAAACGTAGAATAGACACCGCCCGCGATATACTGGTAGGCAAAGTACCAGATCCCAAAAGCCAAGTGGAACAAATCACGATAGCCCTTATTTACAAATTTATGGACGACATGGACAGAGAGTCAAAAGAGATGGGCGGTAAAGCCAGTTTCTTTATCGGTGAATTTAAACGATACCGTTGGTCGAATATTTTTAATCCCCGGCTGGGCGGTCATGAAATGTTAAATCTTTACGCCGAAGCCATTGTTAAACTTAACCAAAACCCCGGTATTCCGCAGTTATTCAGGGATATTTTTAAAAACGCATATCTTCCCTATCGCGACCCGGAAACCTTAAAGCTTTTTTTGACAACCATCAACGAATTTGTATATGATCATTCTGAGAATCTTGGCGACGCGTTTGAGTATCTTCTTTCGGTATTAGGCAGTCAGGGGGACGCAGGTCAGTTCCGAACGCCCCGCAATATCATTGATTTTATGGTCGAGGTAATCGACCCGCAAAAAAATGAAATCATACTTGATCCCGCCTGCGGTACGGCCGGTTTTCTTATTTCCTCTTACAAGCATATTATGAAAGCGAATACAAAAAAAACGCCGGGCGATCTCCTTACTACGAGTGAACGAAAGAAATTGATGGACAATTTTCGAGGTTACGATATTTCTCCTGACATGGTGCGTCTTTCGCTGGTAAATCTTTATCTTCACGGTTTTAGCCAGCCTAAGATATATGAATACGATACCTTGACCAGTGATGAACGTTGGAGTGAATATGCTGATGTGATTCTGGCCAATCCTCCGTTTATGTCCCCGAAAGGCGGAATTAAGCCCCACAATCGATTTTCTGTCCAAAGCAGCCGCAGCGAAGTCCTTTTTGTTGATTACATTGCTGAACACCTTAACACTTCCGGCCGCGCCGCTGTTATTGTCCCTGAAGGAATCATTTTTCAAAGCGGAGAAGCGTACAAACAGCTCCGTAAAATGCTGGTGGAAAAACACCTCTGTGCAGTTGCTTCCCTGCCTGCTGGTGTGTTTCACCCATATTCGGGAGTGAAAACATCAATTTTGTTTTTAGATCCGCTTCTGGCCCGGAAAAGCGATTCTATTCTGTTTGTTAAAATTGAAAACGACGGTTTTAGTCTTGGCGCTCAACGGCGGGCTATAGATAAAAATGATTTACCGGGAGCGGCGGAGATTATTAAAGAATTTCGGAAAGAACTCTCGCAAAGGCGCAAAGGCGCAAAGGAGAAGGGAAAGGAAATTTTACCACGAACCACACAAACCAACACGGACGATATTAGTTATTTGATTGTCTCTAAAGAAAAGATTGCTGAAAGCGGCGAGTATAATTTAAGTGGGGAGAGGTATAGGGAAACAGAACGGAGAGGGAAGCAGAAATGGCCGATGGTGCGATTGGGAGATGTGTGTACTATTAATCCTAAAAAGGACGATGTCTTGGTATTACCACCAGCAACGAAAGTATCATTTGTACCAATGGCGAGCCTTCAGGAATATGGCATCTCATTTCAATGTAGTGAAGAAAAATTATTATCAGATGTTGGATCAAGCTATACATATTTTAAAGACAATGATGTCCTGCTAGCAAAGGTGACACCATGTTTTGAAAACGGGAAAGCTGGAATAGCGAGAGATTTGTATAATGGTATCGGCTTTGGTTCAAGTGAATTTTATGTTTTACGCAGTACAGAAAATGTTTTATCGGAATGGATTTATTTTTGTGTCATGCATCCTTTGTTTCGTGAAGGTGCAATTGCACAGATGACAGGAACTGGAGGATTACAACGTGTACCGCGCAATTATATTGAAAATTTTAAAATCCCCATGCCGTCAATTGAAGTTCAACGAGAGATTGTCGCTGAAATTGAAAAATACCAGAAAATCATTGACGGGGCGAGACAGGTGGTAGATAATTGGAAACCGCATATTTACATTGATCCCGATTGGCCGATTGTGAAATTGGGGGATGTGTGTGAAATTAATCCTGATACAATAAATCCATCATCAAAATATCCAGAAGAAACAATCAATTATATTGATATATCTTCTATTGAAAATGGAACTGGGCGTTTTTTGGGTTATACAGAAATTCTTTCACAAGAAGCGCCAAGTCGTGCGCGTCGTGGAATTCATATTGATGATATTTTGCTTTCAACGGTTCGTCCTAATTTATAGGCCTTTGCGATTCTAAAAGAACTTAGGCCGCGCTCTATTGCATCAACAGGTTTTGCTGTTTTACGAGCTAAAAAAGATAAAACCATACCAGAATTTCTCTTTTTTTCCGTTTCTTCGGTTTATGCTGTAAACCAGATGATAAATATGATGGGGAAGGGTGCCTATCCAAGTATCAATCAATCTGATGTAGAATCAATATCAGTTCCACTTCCACCTCTCGAAACCCAACACGCAATTGTTGCGGAAATTGAAGCAGAGCAAAAAGCCGTTGACGCCTGCCGTGAACTTATTGCTTTATACGAAGGAAAAATCAAGGCTGTGATTGAGCGTGTATGGGGGAAAGATTCTAACGAGACGTAGATAGGTATAAAACCAGTTGATAATATCTTAATGTTTGTGTAGTATATTAGAAAGGTGTAATAAGGAGATAATTACATTGTGAAAAAACTTAAAATTAAGTTTGAAAACTGTTATGGTATCAGAAAATTAAACGTTGAATTTGATTTTTCGAAAAAAAATGTTGTTTCTGTATATGCGCCAAATGGTGTTATGAAAACTTCATTTGCAAAAACATTTAAAGATGCTTTTTCTGGTATTGAGACGACCGATAGGATATATAGTGATCGGAAAACAATTCGTGAAATAACTATAGACACAAATAGCGAATTAGCTTCTAATGATATTTTTGTTATTGAACCATATATTTCAGAATATTCATCTGATAAAGTAGCTACTTTGCTAGTAAATAAAGAACTTCGTAAAGAATATGAAGCAATTTATGAAAAAATAAACGAAAAAAAAGGTGATTTACTAAAACACCTTAAAAAAACATCTGGATTAAAGAATGAACAGGAGATTGAAGAAAATCTATCACAGGATATTACTAATAAAAAAGATTTCTTTACAGCATTAAAACGTATAAGAGATGAAATTAATGATTATATGAAAAATCCAAAAGGAATTGAGTTGATTCAATATAAGAATATATTTAATGAAAAAACCGTTGATTTATTAAAAGATCAAACTATTATTAACGATTTGTCGGAATATATAGCAACTTATGATAAACTGTTAGATTCATCGACATTTTTTAAAAAAGGTGTTTTTAATCACAATAATGCTGCTGATATTGCAAAACGTCTTAAGGAGAATGGATGGTTCAAAGCAAATCATTCTGTAAATATTAGGATTGATAATGCCGAAAGAAAAATCCTAAATGAAAAAGAATTGGAAGAAGCCATCGCTAAGGAGAAAGAAAACATAATCAATAATCAGGAGTTACAAATTGCATTTGAAAAATTAGATAAAACATTGGCAAAAAATCAAGGAAATAAAGATTTTCGTGAGTATCTTGAAAATCATAAGGACATTATCCCGGAACTTAAGGAACCATTAGCTTTTAAGGAAAAACTTTGGATTGCGTATTTATCGCAAATTAAAGTAGAATATGAAAACATTTTAGCATTATATGATGAAAGCAAAGAAAGAATACAAAAGATTGTAGACGAGGCCGAGAAGCAAATTACGCAATGGCAAGAAGTAATAGATGAATTCAATGAAAGATATTCAGTTCCCTTTAAACTAAAAATGATGAATCAATCGGACGTAATATTAGCCGATCAAGTTCCAAGTATAAATTTTGAATTTACAGATGGAGATAAAAGGAAACAGGTGGATAAAGAAACGTTGTTAAATGTTTTAAGCCAAGGGGAAAAACGAGCTTTATACATTTTAAATATTTTATTTGAAATAAAAGCACGAAATTCAGCCAACCAAGAAACTTTATTCATTATTGATGATATAGCTGACTCTTTTGATTATAAGAACAAATATGCAATAATTGAGTATCTGAAAGATATTGCTAAAATTGAAGGATTTACATTAATTATATTAACGCACAATTTTGATTTTCATAGAAATGTTAGCAGTCGGCTAGGTATTTTAAGAAACAACCGATATTGCGCAGTAAAATATACTAATGAGATAAAATTGGAAGAAGAGAAATATCAGAGAAATCCATTTAATACTTGGAAAGACTTTTCGGATCCCAAATATCAAATAGCTGCTATTCCTTTTGTGCGTAATTTGGCTGAGTATTGTGGAAAAAATGATGTATTTGAGGATTTGACTTGTTTATTACATCAAAAAGATAAAACGTCCACGATAACCATAAAAAATTTAGAAGATATTTTTACAAAAATTATTAATATACCGACCAACCAAAATTTTTGTATGCAAGAATTTGTAGAAAAAAGAATTTATGATTTAGCAAATGGTATTAATAGTGATACATCTGAGAAAATGGAACTTGAAGATAAAATTATTTTGTCTATGGCTATTAGGTTGAAAGCAGAGAGTATTTTAATTGAGAAAATTAATGATAATGAATTCGTTACTAAAATAAGGGAAAATCAAACTTATAAACTTGTTGAAAAATTTAAAGACATGTTTCCGAATGAACATGATGTAATACGGTTGATGGATAAGGTAAATTTGATGACACCAGAAAACATACATATAAATTCATTTATGTATGAACCAATATTGGATATGTCCAATGACCATTTAAAAAAATTGTATTCTGAAATAATAAAATTATAATTGAATTATTTCAATCATCGGTCATTGATTTTATAAAAGTCAATCCGAAGTACATCTTATAAATTTCAGTAAATTGAATCAATATATCTATAAATTATTCTAAATGATAGGTAGGTATGTTTTCCGAATAATAATGAAAAATAACCATTATATGCCGTGATCCTATTTAAAAACAAATATGAAAATTAAGAAGCTGAGTGCAACATTGCTTCGGAGGGAATAGTGTTCATACAGGTCTGGTAGCGAGCTGTAAATCTTTTCTGTTTTCGATACTTTTACATTTTCTTCGTGAAAATATCGTTTTGAGGTGAAATACTGGGATAGCGGCGCACATCGGCTCGCTTTATATTACCCGAACCCTAGGAGCCTGTCGGACTTGTAGAATTTTGCGGCAAATAGCCGCAAAATTCACCGATTTATGGGCTCCTTTCGGAGTTTGAAAGATAGAAAATGCTCTAAAACCGAGTTTTTTCGCATTTTCTTTCATTAAAAGGGCAAAGCCCGACAAACTCCTATACGCTATAAAATCTCTTAAAATGGCAAGAATCCTACCGGGACTTAACGCTCCTTTTATCGCGAAATTATGATCCATTGAAATTTCTTTTCTTTTTATCCATTGATTTTTCTTCCAGTTTTTTCAGGCTGGCAATAAACCTGTCATAATCGCTTTCAAACAGTTTATCCTGAATGACACGGTATTTTTCGAATTCGCTTAATGCGTGATCCTCGGCTATCTGCGCCGATATTTTCCCAGCATTGGTCAACAGCTCATTACCGTCAGCCTGTAAAATCAAGTCAAGATGTTTTGCCCAGTCTGACATTGTCATGGGTACATGTGCCCTTGCGCGGCGTTCGGCCAGATCAAGATACGCCGATACAATCAACTCCAGCGAGCGCATTTCTTCAGTGGATAAATAATTCTTTGCAACGACAACATCACTGCACTGAATTTTACCGTCAGGGGCTTCATCCCAAGTGGTCAAGCCCATATATTGCTTTTCCGCATTCGCACGGTTATATATAAGTTCGGCGGCAGTATTGCCGTGAACGGCAAAATGCAGTTTATTCTGTACTTTGGCAAAAAACTCTCTGGTAGTTTTAGCGGTTTTATCGTAATCAAGGGCGGTTGAATAAATATCAGTAATCTTCTGATAGAATCGGCGTTCAGAAAGGCGTATTTCCCGGATTTTATCAAGCTGCTTTTCAAAATAATCTTCAGTAATTATTGTCCCGCCATTCTTCAGACGTTCTTCATCCATCACCCAGCCTTGAATTGTGTAATCTTTTACGATTTTGTTAGCCCATTTGCGAAACTGTACGGCGCGTTCGTTATTGACTTTGAAGCCAACGGCAATAATCATTTGGAGATTATAGTGGTTTGTGTCGTAATTTTTACCATCAGCGGCAGTTATTAAGTATTTCTTAATAACTGAATCCGGCTCAAGCTCGTGATCATCGAATATGTTTTTTATATGCTGGTTGATAGCGGCGACACTTACATCGTACAGTGCAGCCATCATTTTCTGTGTCAGCCAGATATTTTCATCTTCATAACGCATTTCAATGCTTTGCGGATTGTCTCCGGTAGCGGCGATATATGTTAAATATTCTGCCGCGCTGGAACGGATGGTTATTTCTTTGGGCTTTTTAGGCATGGCTACCATTATTCCTTGTTATTTGCCTCAGAAGATGTTTGATTTGTACCATTAAATATCTTCAAAACAAATTCTTGAATATTTTTAGCGTAACTTAAAGCGGTTTTCATATCTTCATTTGTTATTTCAAGCTCATTTGGGTAACGAGGAAATACAGAATATCTGTTTAAAATATCAAGCTTCGATAATAATTTCAAAAATTCCGTATTATATTTTTGGCATATTTCTAAAAGGTATTCCAGATCGTGGGTTTTTTCCGGCTCTATGTCATGCGAAAAAATAAAAGCTTTTAAATATTTTTCAGCCGATTGCTGGCAATGATAACAGATTATTTCGTCCGGCGTGGGATGGCGCATTGTAGACAGGTATTCCGCTACTCTTAAATCATCTCTGCCTTTATCAATCCATTGCTGTAATATTTCCGCTTTATCCATAAATTCTGACGCCTTCCCTGACTATTTTTCTCTCAAGAGTCGCATACAGTTTGCGATCATGAAAGCGGTTCTGTTTTAACCCCAATATATCCATAGGCATTTTCTTTACAGGCCTTATAGCTCTACTTATAGCGGTAATTGCATCTAATTCCCGCATTGGCAATTCATCCTTAAAAACAACGTATATATCCAAATCGGAATCTTTGTTTGGCGTTCCATAGGCATAAGAACCAAAAAGATAAATTGATTCCACAGGCACTGTTTGGGCTATAATTTGGGCAATTTCATCTAAATTTTGTCTTATATCATCTATGTTTGTCAGCATTATGTTACTCCATTTATCATTATACAATAACAATTTCCTGCCGTCTCTGTTCAAATTTATCTCCGGCGAATTTAAGGAAAACCAGCGCTAAAACAGCGTCCCGATTGGCGGATTTGCTGGATTTATTCCGTAAGACAACACGGCAGTTCCACATGATGGTTTCGAGGGTTGCTTCTTTTTCTTTTTTTGCCCTTGTTTTGGCCACTTTCGCCTCGTTTTACAGCAAGTATATCATATCTAAGACACCAACAATTGTCTCACCAAATCTCCAGCAGCAGCTTCAGACATCCGTTTACTTTCTCCAGCATATTTTTTGGCAGCATTGCTACCTGCTCTGTTAAATCTGATTTGTCAAGGGTTGCTATTTGTGAAAAATTTATTACCGATGTTTTGTCCAAGCCGGATATTGTTTTTTCGAGTAATAAATTACCTGGATGGGAGGCTAATTCAGTGTTGGATGTAATGATGGCGCAAATGACCGTATTAATATTGCTTCGGTTGTAACTATCACACTGAATGATCAATACCGGACGGCGTTTTGCGGGTTTTGAACCTTTGGGGCGGGGCAAATTGGCCCACCAGATTTCTCCGCGAACCACTTACCAGTCTTCCCTGGCTAGTAAATTATATGCCGCTTCTTTTAAGTCATCATCAATTTTGCTGTTGTGGTTTTTATAGTAGTCGTTTAATTTTTCGGTTATTAAGTCAGGACTGTGATTTTGGATGTACTCATTTATTGCTGTCGAGTACAGTCTGCTGCGTGATAGTCCTATAGTTTGGGAGAAACTCTCCGCTTCGTCAAACAGTTTGTCATCAATGGAAATTGCTGTTTTCATAAAAAAAGTATAACCAATAGTATAAATTCTATCAACCCCTCACGCCCCTGAACAGCTCCACAAATCTGTCAGGTGTAATGTCTATTGCCCCCAGGCTGGTTTTATAATCCAGAGGCATTCCCAAATCGAGAAAAGCAAAACCATTTTTTTCAAGCCATCGGGTCATGAGGATCATCTGAACGGTGCCGGCGTTATCTTCTTCGTAGTAGCCTGAATAGCTAGTGTAAACCCGTCCGACGACAACACCGATTTCGCCGGCTTTTAACTCGCCCTCGCGGTAAACCGCGAAAGAGAAGGGTCTTGTGCCTGTGCTGCTGCGGTGGATATTTTTGAGAATTTCAACAAGCGGCGGGGTAAGCCAATCTGAACCGTGGATCTGTGCGCATTTATCAAGAATAAAATCAAAATCTGTGTTTACCCGCAGCTCGTACTGTGAAAGAAAGCGGCGGATGCTTTTCTTTATGTGCAGATCAGGAAAAAACAATGCCGAGCGAACCAGGTGGAGCTTGGGAAGCAGGATGTAAAAAGGTTCTGTTTCCTCACTTTCATTTTCCTCATCGGAATCATCGTCTTTAAGTTCGGTGGACATAACCAAAAAGCCGGCCTCCATAAGCCTGATAATAAACTCTTCATCAAAATCCTTCGCTAGACAAAATTCCTCAGCATAATCTGTTTCCAGCATGGCATCGACAAGAAGATCGCAGTCGTCTGTTGGATCGATATATATATGTCCAGTGGGCAGATAACGAAGGGGATACATTACTAATTACTATACACAACTTATTGACTATTTTCCGCTTTATTTGCAATGATTAACTATGTTTGCGTCTCCGCTTGGCGCCAGTAAGTCTCTACCCAGAGAGTACCGGGGCATTGCAGAAAAATTATTTCCTCCCGATGGGTTTTCCGATGGTAAGTGGCCTTCTGTTGAAGCTGCCGGAGCTTTCGCCAACATCCTTGGCATTGGAGAAGATTATAAGCGGCTTTGGAATAATTATAAGTCGGGGCAGACAGTTGGGAATTTTCTGGAGCATTTTCAGAATAATCTGGATCTTTTGATTCAAAAGACCTGGGTGGAAAAAGCGGATGAGGCGCGGAAGGAAGATCTGCAGGATCAGGTTCCGCCTTTTATCGCGAATATAGAAAGCGGGGATTACGCCAGGGCTCTTGAAGAATTTGGCGCAATACTGGAAGAATTGGCGTATCTTTTCTTTAGCAACCAGAGCCAAAAGGACGATTTTGCCGAATACGTTTTGCGTATTGATACGCAAATGGGGCTTTTTTGGTGGTACGGGGGACAGATAAACGGCGTAAAAGGAGCGCCTTGGGTAAAGAGCGTTGACAGTAACGTGATTTATGCCCTTTTGCTCCTTGGGATATGCTACCTAACTAATTTTTAATCATGGAAACAACAAATACTTCTGAAAACTTAAATACCGGCGGCTCGGACCCGAAGAGCCCGGGTACGGACTTTATAAGCGACTTTATAAAGGAAGACCTTAAAAACGGGCGATTCGATCACGTTCACACCCGCTTTCCGCCGGAACCCAACGGCTGGCTGCACATAGGTCACTGCAAGGCGTTTTACATCGACTTCCTCATGGCGGAAAAATTCGGGGGCAAGTGCAACTTGCGCTTTGACGACACAAACCCGGAAAAAGAAGATCAGTCCTACGTCGATGCCATCAAGCGTGATGTCAAATGGATGGGCTACGACTGGGAGGACAGAGAATACTACGCCTCCGATTACTACGAGTATCTTTACGATCTAGCCGTAAAGATCATCAAAAAGGGAAAGGCATACGTTGACGATCTTACCGATGTGGAAATGAGCGAATATCGTGGCACGGCGGTTCCCGACAAGAATAACATTACCGTCACGCCTCCGGGGCGCAACAGCCCGTGGCGGGATCGCAGCGTTGAAGAAAACCTTGACCTTTTCGCGCGTATGAGAGCCGGTGAATTCCCCGACGGCGCGAAAACCCTCAGGGCCAAAATCGACATGGCCCACCCGAACCTCCTTCTAAGAGACCCTGTTATGTACCGTATCCGCCGCGAACACCATTACCGTACCGGGGACAAGTGGTGCATCTATCCCATGTACGATTTTCAGCACCCACTGTCTGACGCTAAGGAAGGGATAACTCACTCACTTTGTTCCCTTGAATACGAAATTCACAGGCCGCTTTACGAATGGTTTATTAACGAGACGGAGGTATTTCAGTCGCGGCAGATTGAATTTGCGCGGCTTAACATGACCCGCACCGTGATGAGCAAGCGCTGGCTTCTGCGCCTTGTCGAAGATAAATACGTTTCCGGATGGGATGACCCTCGTATGCCAACCATTGCGGGGCTGCGCCGCCGCGGCTATACGCCAGAGGCCATACGCAGTTTTGTCTCGCAGGTTGGAATCGCGAAAACCGACAGCATGGCGGACATCGCCTTTCTTGAATACTGCCTTCGTGAAGACCTGAACAAAACCAGCCTTAGGGTAATGGCGGTGATAAAGCCACTGGAACTTGTTATAGACAACTGGCCTGAGGGCAAGATTGAAGAAGTTGAGGCTGTGAACAACCCCGAAGATGAGTCTGCGGGAAAAAGGAAAATACCCTTTACAGGAAAATTGTGGATCGAACGCGAGGATTTCGAGGAAGTCCCGCCGCCCAAGTACTTCAGGCTTTTCCCCGGCAACAGCGTGCGCCTGCGTTACGGCTACATCGTTACCTGTACCGGCTGCGACAAGGATGCGGCTGGAAACGTTACCGCCGTTCACTGTACTTACGATCCTGAAACAAAGGGCGGGAACGCGCCGGACAACAAAAAAGTAAAAAGCACTATTCACTGGGTTTCCGCTTCTAACGCGATTCCGATTGAAGTGCGTATTTACGACTATCTTTTTGCCGTTGACAGGCCTATGGAAGTGGAGCCGGGCAAAACCTTTTTGGACAACCTTAGCCCCAATTCCCTGGAAGTTATAAACAACGCCTGGGCCGAACCCTGCCTTTCCAAAGCCAAAGACGGTGATCGTTTTCAGTTTGAAAGGCTGGGCTACTTTGTAAAAGACCCCGATAGCGGTACGCCCGGAACAGACGGCAAGAGCCGTCCGGTTTTCAACAAGACAGTGGGCTTGAGAGACACCTGGGCGAGAATTGTAAAAAAGGCCTAATATGAAGCCCACGCCGTATTAAATTTTGTGAGTTAATATATTTCCGTCCTTTTCTGTCTTTGTTTGTTGTTTCGCGCTATCGACTTATGAAACTCCTGCTTTTGCTTGAGGTAAGCGGAATGATTCATAACAAAAGCATTCTCTCTACTCTGGGCTTTGTAATTCTTCCATTGCTCTTGTGAAAGCCTGCCGTCTTCCAGCGCCGCCAGAACCGCGCAGCCAGGCTCTGTCTGGTGGCTGCAGTTAGAAAACTTGCACTGGGAAAAAAGTTCCTCCACTTCCGCGAAGGCAAGGCTTATGCCTTCTTTTGAATCCCAGAGACCGAGTTCCCGCATTCCTGGGGTATCTATTACGAGGGCTCCCGATTCAAGGCGGAAGAGCTGCCTGAACGTCGTGGTATGGCGGCCTTTACTGTCATCTTCGCGTATGGATTTTACTTCCATTAGGTCTTCACCTGCCAGCCGGTTTAAAAGGGAAGATTTCCCTACGCCGGAAGATCCAAGGAATATTACGGTTTTAGAGGGCTCAAGGAAGGGTGAAAGCTCTTCAATGCCTAAACCTGTCTTGCTGCTTACGCAAATTACCGGTACTTCCCGGGCCAGCTTTTGAGCTTCGGCGGCCAGAACGCTAAAGTCCTCTACAAGATCCGCTTTGGTCAAAACAAAAACAGGGAAACCTCCGCTTTGCATTGTGGCGGTAAGATACCTTGCCATACGGCTGATGTTAAAATCATTATTCAGGGATGAAAGGATAAAAACATAATCGAAATTCGCCGCGTTTACCTGCTCCCTGACATTTTTTGCGTAACCTTCCGCATGCCCCAAAAAATCCACCCTTGAAAAACGGGAACGCCGGGGCAGGACAGTGTCAATTAGTGAAGCGCCCTGACTGTTATATTTTAGAAGGACAAAATCCCCTATTACCGGAAAAAGATCTCCCTCTTTAAGGTTATTAAAAAAACTGCCTTTAATTTCCGCGCTTACTTCGCCGTATTCGCAAATAACCTTGTATTGTTCACGCCTGCTCTCAATTATTCTTCCGGGAATAAATTCTTTTGGATTTCTGTTGTTTAAAAGAGCCTGGAAAGCCAAAAAATCCGTCTGGGAAAAACCGTAATCAAATAAATCTACAAACAAACCATTGTTCAACATGCAATTCTCCTGTGGTATTACCCGGTAAAACCGGAAATTAATGAGAAAATAAACGGACTAAAGGAGCCCGTCGGGCTCTTCGTCCGCCGCATGTTGGATTAAACTATTACCCTATCAGACTTAACAGAAAGTAAGGAGGAGTCCGCAACATGCGGTTTAGTTAATGAGTACATCCCTAACAGTCATATCTACCCTCCTTCAAAAACTCAATTTGAATTTTCTAATCTTAATTGTTTACGATGTTATTTATAGATCGGTTTTTTTTCGGTGTCAATGGTGTGTTGCAGCTAAACCTTAATTTATACGAATAAATCCGGCCAAGCTCGAAGCCGCCGCGCAAGGCCCTGCCGTGGGCTAGACGGTCGTGGCCTTTACTCACGCAGGCTTTGGCCTGACCCTTTTTCTCGCACGCCGTGCGCCCACGTCAAGGTCTCGCGCGGCGGCTTCAGACAAGTCAAGAGTTATTCGAACAAAATAGGTTTTTACATTCAGTAATGTTTTGCATTTCACCCCCGCTAGAGCGGGCAAGAGCATTTGGCTTGGTGATATGCAGACTATTTTTACTTGCATAATCCCAATTTACCATGCTCTCACCGCATGAATTAACGGAATAAAACTGCTTATGGGCGGGCGCGGACAGGGTCGGGCATGACCTTTTGCGACATGCAAGGAAATGGGGGTTGGACAAACCCCCGCCTTCGTGTCCAGCAAGCCGCAGGCTTGCGCACGAAGGCGTTGCAGAAATGATTCGGAGCAAAGAGAATGCCCGGCACTGCCCACGCCCGCCCGTTTTCAGTTTTTGTCAGATTATTTGTTGCTGTGAAATCAGCGCTAAATTAGGGTTTATTACTTTCGCTTGACACCTTAGCCCGATCCGGACTAAGTTTATATTATGGAAAATATAGTAACCATTCCTATTCACGAAGCTAAATCCAACCTGTCCAAGCTGGTAAAACGGGCGGCGGCGGGTGAAACGATCTACATCGGCGCTTATGGCAAGCCTGAAGCGGCGCTTACCGCCGTTTCTCCGGAAAAACAACGGGCGGAATTGCGAAAAGGATTTTTTGGCTGTATGAAGGGAAAAATGATCCTTAATGAGGGCTGGGAAGATCCTTTACCTGACGAAATAATAGATTCGTTTTACAGCATGAAAGGTTTGGAGGAATTTGAGAAGAAATGACGCAATTCCTTCTGGATACAAATGTTGTTATATGGCTTTCGGAAGATAAGCCGCGAATAGATCAAATAAAACCACTGTTGCTTTTAGCAGGATCTGATGTTTTTATTAGCGCAGTAACATGGTGGGAAATGGCGATTAAAATACGATCTGGCAAGTTACTTATGAATTTGGAGCAGATTCGTTCTCTGGCGGCAACGCATTCTTTTATAGAGCTTCCCATAACAAGCAATTACATGAAAGCCTACCTTGAGTTGCCGGACTTACATAAAGATCCCTTTGATCGTATGCTGCTTGCGCAGGCCGTTTATTCTCCCATGCGTTTAATTACAGGGGATTCCTTTTTAGCTGAATATTCTTCACTTGTCATGGTTGTATGATATTGATTATTCCCGTATACTATATTCATTGATGAATAAACTTAGGGTAGGCATTCTTTTTGGCGGTAAATCGGCGGAGCATGAAGTGTCCCTGCAGTCCGCTAAAAATATTTTTGACGCCATTGATCGTGAAAAATACGAGCCGGTGCTTATAGGGATAGACAAGAGCGGCCGCTGGCTTTTAAACGACGAATCCAGGTTTCTGATTAACGCGGACGATCCAAAGCGAATACGGCTTAATACTTCAAGCGATGCTGTCGCGCTGGTTCCGCAAAGCAAGGGAACAATATCGAATTTGTCGGCCGAAATAAATGACAGTGCCAATAACCGCGCGATTGATGTGATTTTTCCGATACTCCACGGCCCCTTCGGCGAGGACGGCACGGTTCAGGGCCTTCTGAAGCTGGCCGATATTCCCTTTGTAGGTTCCGGCGTTCTGGCTTCGGCAGTCGGCATGGACAAGGACGTGATGAAGCGTCTCTTGCGGGACGCCGGGCTTCCAATAGGAAAATTCCGCTCTTTGCGCGCGGATGATGATGTTCCCTCTTACGAAGAAGTTAGCTCAGAACTTGGTTCGCCGATTTTTGTCAAACCTGCCAACATGGGATCTTCGGTAGGTGTAAGCAAAGTTAAAAAACAAAGGGAGTACCTTTCGGCCTTAAGGGATGCTTTTGAATATGACACCAAGGCGGTGATTGAGGAATTTATTCCGGGCAGGGAATTGGAATGTTCTGTTCTTGGCGGAAGTGAGATCATGGCCTCTATCCCGGGGGAAGTAAAATCCAGACATGAGTTTTATTCATACAACGCAAAGTACATTGATAAAAAAGGCGCGGAGCTAATCATTCCCGCAAAAGTTTCTGTTGAAATAATCCAGCGTGTTCAGGAACTGGCGATTGCCGTTTTCAAAACTCTTTGCTGCGACGGGCTTGCGAGGGTGGACTTTTTCCTTAAAGAAGACGGCAGTGTCATCATAAACGAAATTAACACAATGCCGGGCTTTACAAAGATCAGCATGTACCCAAAACTGTGGGAAGCTTCGGGCATATCTTACACACAAGTGATCGACAAGCTGATAGGTTTTGCTCTGGAACGTTTTGAAAAAGAAAAGCAATTAAAGACAAGTCGTCTGTAGGTTTACCTAAGGTTTACCTGCGAGTGCGGGCAAGGCCGTTTTCCGCTTCCCGGTAATCGGGATTTAGCCTGATCGCCCTTTCGTAAGCTGTTACCGCCTGTGAGAGATCGCCCGCCGCTTCCCTTACCGAACCAAGCCTGTACCACCATAGCGCGACATTCGGCTCAAGCCTTACCGCTGTTGAATAGGCGATGTCAGCGTGATGGTAAAACCCTTTGTAGCGGTAAATTTCACCGATGAAAAAATAAGCCACCGATGTACGTTCACCCTGGGGCACTGAATTGGTGTAACGCTGCATGAAACGCAGGGATTCATTCGGTTCATCCAGGTAAAAATAAGCTTCCCCCATGGTTTCCACAATACGGTACTCGTCTGAGTAAAGCCTTAGCCCGCGTTCACCCCAGGTAATCACATCCCGGTAGCGTCTCTGTCTTTGAAGCGCCCAGGTAAGCGCTGTGTATGTATCGCGGTTGGCTACGTTACGCGAAATGTCATCAACGCTTATTCGTACCGCTTCGCTGTAATAATAATCCGCTTCTGTCATGCGGTTGCGGCTTTCCAAATCCCGGCCCGTACGGTAGAGCGAAACCGGGTCCCTATTGGTTTGGGTAAACGCCGGAGAGACCAATAAAAGAAAAGCAAAACAGAAAAAATGAATTCTCATTCTTATATAACTCCGGTTTTGCAGCCTGAGGGGCAGCTCAAGATTTTAACATAATCGGCGTCACAATTGCCAGTACGAATCGCATCAAGTACCTTGCGGGCATTGGCAAGGCCGCGGACTTCCAGGAGCCTGTCCGGCTCCTTGCCTTTTGTTTTGATGTCCGGGGTTTCTCCGCTAACCTGATCGAACGCGCTTTCCTTAACGGCGCTAAGGTCGATGCCCGATAAGTGAATCAGCCTTGCAAGTTCCCTGACCGACAAAATAATTCCCGCGTTTTGAATATCGCTCTCACTTGATGTTTTATACTTTTTTGCGATACAAGGCGCAATGGATACAAGGATTTTTTTATTGAAAAAATCTTTGAAGTTTTGCTCAGGGCTTTTTGCCGTTGAAAGGTGATTTGACAAATCAGGATAAAACTCTTTTATAAACTTTACGCCGCTGCTTGAACAGCAAGAGATCATGGGAAGCTGACGGGAGCTTTTGATTCGATCAAGAAGCTCGGCGGCTTCCTCGTTTGCGCTCATTGCTTCAAAAGACTCGGCGTTGTATACGCCTGAAAAACCTATTCGCTTTAAGCCGGTGATTATCTTGCCGATTGTAATTGCTTCCATTGGAAGACCCAATTCGGCGCAAACGGCCTGCGCCTCATGAGGCGCGATCTCTATTACCATGTCATGTTTTTTTTCATTTAGGAACGCCCACACTTCGCCGCTTTGGTCATACTCGTAAATCGCGCCGACGGGGCACACTTCGGCGCAATGACCGCAAAGGACGCAGGGACTTTCGGAAAGAGGCTGTGCGTAAGGGGTACGAATATCATAATCGGCGCTACGGCCGGAAGTATTGATCGCCTGGACTGTCTGGACATTCTGACAGGCTTCAACGCAGCGTCCGCATTTAACGCATTTATCCATGTCCCTGACCAGAACGTTACACGTTATTTCTTTTGTTTCTTTCCGGTTTTGGCTTGAGAAATTCTTTTGGAACGGAGACTTGCTTGAGCTGTAAATTTTTGCAAGGGATTGCAGCTCGCACTTTGTGTTGCTGATGCAGGCAAGGCAATCATCATGCGGATGGCTTGCGAGGATCAAGCTAATAATAGTTTTACGAATGTCAAATATACGGGAATTGTTTGTAACGATGTTCATTCCCTCTTCCACGTGGTGGGCGCAGGAGGCAAGCAGCTTTCCCCGCCCGTCATTTTCAACGACACACAGGCGGCAAACCGCGCGTTTACACAGATCGGGGTGATCGCAGAAGGTGGGGATTTTAACATTTACTTTGCGGGCCGCTTCCAAAATGGTTACGCCCTCCGGTACGGTTACAGGCAGGTCGTCAATGGTGAGGGTAACGTTTTTATCGCTCATAGCGCTCCTCCATCGGGCCTTACATTTGCCTCAAACTCGCTTTTAAAAAGTTTCCACGCGCTGTTAAGGGCGGTGGCGGCGGTTTGCCCCAGGCCGCAAAACGAAGCGTCGCTCATGGCGCGGACGAGGCTGCGCAAGGCGTTAAGGTCGCCGGTTGCCGCCGCTCCAGGCGTTGATAGCATTTGCAAATAATTCAACAATTGCCTGTTGCCTTCTCTGCATGGGACGCATTTTCCACAAGACTCGTGAATGAAAAACTCTGTTACCTCTTTTAAGTATTCAAGGATGGAAACGCTTTCGTCCATAACTACTATAGCGCCGGAACCGACAGCAAGCCCCGCTTTTCTAAGATCGGTGTAACTGTAAATCGTGTCGAGCTGTTCCGGGCTTCCGATTGGGCCGCTTTGGCCGCCAAGGTGAAAAAATTTTAGTTTCCTGTTTTTCATTATGCCGCCGCCCATTTCGCTGTTATAAATGGCGTCGCGAAGGCTTACTTTACCAAGGGGGATTTCAAAAACCCCGCGGTTTTTGCAGTGGCCTGAAAGGCAGATGAGCTTGGTTCCGCCTGAATCCGGGTGGCCTGCTTCCAGATACGCGTCCCCGCCGATGTTGACTATAAGCGGGATATTGGTAAAAGACTCTACGTTGTTTACCAGCGTGGGCTTTAGAAAAAGACCGACTTCGGCCAGATGTGGCGGTTTGATCCGGGGCCTGCCGACTTTGCCCTCGGTGGAGTTTAGCAGCGCCGAGTTCTCGCCGCAGACGTAAGCCCCCGCTCCTGAAATAACGTGGATGTCAAAATCATAACCTGTTCCCATAATGTCAGCGCCGAGATAACCCGCTTTATGTATGCTTTTTATTGCCTCGACAAGGCGTTTCTGGATTTTTCTGTACTCCCCGCGGACGTAAATGTAACCGGCTTTTGCCCTGAACACAAAACCCGCAATTATTATTCCTTCCAAAAGTTTAAACGGCAGCTTTTCCATTATAAGCCGGTCTTTGAAAGTGCCAGGCTCGCCTTCGTCGGCGTTGCAGACTATGTACTTTGGCGTTTCTTCGATGTGCAGCAGGTGTTCCCATTTTTTTCCGGCTGGGTAGGCTGCCCCGCCGCGTCCCAAAAGCTTCGCCTTGCTGACTTCGGAAATTACATCCTCGCTTTTCAAAGCGGCGGCTTTTCTCAGCGCGGCGAAACCGCCGGCTTTTATATACTCTTCAATCGAAGGTGAATCTGAATACGAATCCGTTAGCAGGCGGAGCTCTAGTTCTGACATAACGATTCCAGCTCCTTCGTTTTTCCTTCCATGCAGCATCTTACCAGGGTCCTAACTTTATCTTCCGTAAGGTTTCCAAACACATTTTCACCGATTTTAACGGCAGGCCCTATGTCGCAAGCGCCGATACAACTGGTGCGGATAAGTGAGAGCCTGCCGTCTTTTGTGGTTTCGCCGATGTAAATTCCGGCGGCTTCCTCAAACCAGCGCTCAACTTCTTCGACGTTTGTGAAATGGCAGGGCGCGCTTTTACAAATTTCAATGACAAATTCGCCGCGTTCCTTTGTGCTGAACATGGCGTAAAAAGTCAGTATGTCGTAAATTTTGGAAAGAGATATATTTAAAACCGACGCGGCCAGTTCCGCCCATCGCTGTTCAACATAATTTCTGTTTGAAGCCGCCTGAATATCCAATAGTATGGCAATGAGCTGCTGGGGGTCGTTGCCGTAGCCTGTCATTATCTCCAGTACTCTTTTTTCTGTCAGTTCCTGCACATTAATACTATAAACCATTAGGTGTTTCGTCTCAACAGTAATATAAACAAAAAAATTCATTGAAGGTACGGTGAGCGCCGTAGCCAAAACCGTGTAGAGTCCGGCTACGAAGCCGTTTGTCCACTCGGCATTTTGGACAATGAACAATCTACTAAAACAAAACCGAGTGGTCAGACATCTATTCCACTTTGTAGGCAAGCCTTTATTCCCTCGTCTTCTCCGCCGGAGAATTCCACATGTTTTGGCTACGGCGCTCACCCGCACCTTCTTGGTTTATTTGGTTAAAACTATGAATAAAAGTTTGTCGTTATTGCATTTTACATTGCGTATAATCGCAACGAGGTTGCAAAGGGACAGCGCGGGGCTAACAAAACATTATGGGGTTCTCCGACGGAGCAGACCAGGGAGGAAATGCTCGCCGTTGAAGTGAAATAGAAGCCCATAGCCTAAAGTGTAGATGGAATAGTATTATAGATTTTACTATTATCTTTAGGCTTTGGGGGGCTGCAGAGTTGGGTTCACCCATCTGTTTTGGATAGACCCGCGCTGTCCCTTTTATAGCCTTATTACGATTATAACCAGTGTAATAGGAGGAAGATCATGGAGTACGGTCATTTTGACGCGAAGGCGCGGGAATATGTCATTACCCGGCCTGATACGCCCGCGCCATGGGCGAACTATTTGGGTTCGCCGGCTTATGGGGCGATTATTTCCAATAACGCGGGCGGTTACAGTTTCGTAAAAAGCGGGGCGGCGGGGCGGCTGATACGCTACCGTTTTAACGAGCAGGACAGGCCAGGACGTTACATCTACCTGCGCGATGACGAATCAGGCGATTACTGGTCGGCCTCTTGGCAGCCGGTTGGCAAGGATTTGGACAAATATCGCTCGACCTGTCGCCACGGTACTGGCTATACCATCATGGAAGCGGAATATTCAGGCCTGCGTTCCGAAGCAAGTTACTATGTGCCGATGGGGACAGCCCACGAAGTATGGCGGCTCAAACTGACCAATACCGGCGCGGCTGCGCGGAAGATCTCCGTTTTTGGTTTTGTTGAATTTACCTGTGAAAGTTTTTATGAGCAGGATCAGGTGAATCTTCAATACACCCAGTTTATCACCCGCACCTATTTCAAAGATCAATTCATATTGCAAACGATTAACGAAAACTGTCTGAACGCCGTCAACGAAAGCCGCGTGGAAACACGCATTTTTGGTTTGGCGGGAGCCCCGGTTACCAGTTACTGCGGCGACCGCGCGGCGTTTTTGGGCGGCTACCATGATTACGGGAATCCGGTTTCCGTTGAAAAAGGCCGCCTGGACGGAACGCTTAACTACAACCTGAACCCCTGCGGCGCGCTGCATACGGCTTTGACCCTTAAACCCGGCGAGAGCGTTTCATTTGTATTTCTGCTGGGACAAAAGAGGGAAGCGGAGGCGAAAGAACTGATAGCCCGTTACGAAGATAAAGGTCTGCCTGATCGGGAAATAAACGATCTTAAAACCTACTGGCACGGCAAATTGGCCAACCTGAAAGTGGAAACACCCGATGAAAATTTCAACCACATGATGAATACCTGGAACGCCTATCAGTGCTTTATTACGTTTAACTGGTCGCGGGCGGCCTCGTTGATCTACTGCGGTCAACGCAACGGTTACGGCTACCGCGACACGGTACAGGACATTCAGGGCATAATTCATCTTGACCCGGAAATGGCCCTGGAAAAAATAAAGCTCATGATCTCCGGCCAGTTAAATAACGGCGGGGCGCTGCCGCTTGTAAAGTACGATCATAACCCCGGCCATGAAGACATTTACCGTTCAGAAAAAGGGCAGCCTTTCTACCGCGCCGATGACGCGTTGTGGCTGTTCCCCACGGTGTGGAAATACATAAGCGAAACGGGCAATACCGCCCTGCTTGACGAGAAAATCCCCTACGCCGACAAAGGCGTGGATACCCTCTACAAACACTTGCTAAAAGCCATTGACTTCTCGCTGGATCATTTGGGCATACACGGCTTGCCCGCAGGCCTTCACGCCGACTGGAACGACTGCCTGCGTCTGGGCGCCAACGGCGTATCGGTATTTGTCGCCTTCCAATTGTATTACGCGTTTGAAATTGTGATTCGATGCGCAAAGCACAAGGGCGATGCCGCCGCGGAAACGCGCATGAATGAGCTAAAGAAAAAATTCGGCGCGATTATTAAGGAACGCTGCTGGAACACCGACCGCTTTGTGCGGGGAATTACCGAGCATGATCAGGTGGTGGGCAAGCCGGACGACCCGGAAGCCAGCATGTGGCTCAACCCGCAAAGCTGGGCAATCATCAGCGGCTTTGTTCTGCAAGAGCGCGGGAAGGCGATCATGGATCTGGTATACAAGCAGCTCAATACCAAATACGGCGCACGGCTAATGGCCCCCTCCTACCGCCGCTATGCCTTTGACGGAGCTTTGGCGCTGTTGTTCAACCCTTCCACAAAAGAAAACGGCGCCATCTTTTTGCAGACCCAGGGCTGGCTGATTTTGGCGGAAGCCCTGCTGGGCCGGGGCGGACGGGCTTTTGAATACTATCTGGAAAGCTGCCCCGCCGCGCAGAACTCCATCGCCGAGACGCGCCTCTTGGAACCTTATGTGTATTCACAATTTACCGAAAGTGTGGACAGCCCCTTTGAGGGCCGCAGCCATGTGCATTGGCTGACCGGCACGGCCAGTACCGTCATGGTCGGCTGCGTGGAGGGTATACTGGGACTACGCCCCGATATTAACGGCCTGTGCCTGTCGCCGGCGATTCCAGCCTCGTGGGAAAATTTCACAATGGAAAAAACTTTCCGCGGTAAAAAACTACGCATACAGGTACAGAACCCGCAAGGACGCGAAAGCGGCTGTCGGAAATTAACAGTCAACGGAGTTGAAATGACGGGTAATTACATTCCCGCATCTGCGCTAAAAGCTGATAACGAGGTTGTGCTGGAAATGTAAAGCCGCCAGGCAACAGCTTTACTTCTATAAAAAAACAAAAAACCCCGTTTGGCGGCGTTTGCCGTCAGACGGGGTTTAACTTTTTCAAGTTAAAAAACTATTTGCTTTCCCAGAGCTTTACCTTGTCTTTTACAAGAGCCGTTAAAGCTTTGTTTGCCTCATCAATACCCATCGCGCGCAAATCAGAGAGAATTTTATCCCATGCGGCGTCAAAATTGTTTTGCGATCCAATAACAATATTGGACAGCGCTGTTTTCATGTAATCATCCGCCTCTTGAGTTTTTGCCTGCAGATCGGGCGGTAAGGTATACTGCCATGCCTGACCATGCCGGCTGATTCCCAAAGATTCAGTAGACGGGAAAAGGTCTGTCCATAATTGAGCGCCATAGGCGGCTAAGGTCTCTCTTTCAACATCCAGGAAATTTTGCTTAATAAGATCAGGAGTGGTTGTAGTGATATAATTTCCGGTCGAATCGATCCAGCCAGTGCCGCGGCGCGGGAACGGATGATACCATAGGCCAATTCCGGTCCTCCTTGAGTAATTAGGATCTGAAATGCGGTCTAATCTGTCCTTTTCGTTCTGAACTCTCTTGCCGTTAATATAACTGTAGTTCACGCCTTCAAGGCCCCATTCACGGAGGATACAAGCTTCTTCGGAAGCCATCCAGTCGAGAAATTCAAACGCCCTTTCAGGGTCTTTGCAGGACGTGGTAATCGCAATGCCGTAACCGCCGCTGAAACCAGGATCCATTGTGGTGCCGGCCTGGAAACGTTCGTCAATTTGAATGGGGAGGTAGGCGTAAGTCCTGTCCTGTTTGCCGTCGCTGATAAGAGACTGTTTTGCTTCTCCGTAACCCCATCCCGGATAGGCGATACCAAGAACTCTACCCTGGGCAATTTTAGCCTGCCATTCGTCCTGTGTTTGCGTAAATGATTCACGATCAAGAACGCCCTCATGATACATGCGGTTAAGCCATTGGTAATAATACTTGGCGTTGGGATTGAGGAATTTGTAATACGCGTCCAATGTATTCTGATCAACATACCATTGACCGTCATCTCCCTTGTAACCGGCAAGGAACAAAGAAGGATTGGAAAGATCGATATACCATTGCCATGTGTCTATTAACAATGAGAAACCGATTGTCGGGCGTCCGTTGATTGTCGGGTATTTGCGCAGATAGGCTTTGATGGCGTTTTCGTAATCATTAAGAGTTTTCATTCTTGGATAACCCTGATCTTTTAACACAGCGTGCTGCATCTGCATGGTTCCGTCCGTCTGCCAAATAGCGGTTTTAACATCATAAGAACCCAGATTGTAGATATGGGGGTCTTCGGTAGTGTTGCGAAGCCGGTTTAGCACCCCGGCGTATGTTTCATTAACATACTTCCCTCTTTTTTCGATCAAGTCATCAAGAGGTACTACCAATCCGGCGTTAAGAAGCATCGCGAGATTTCCCTTCGCGAATATTATGTCCGGAAGCTCACCTGAAGCGATCATGATCGGGATAGCCTGTTGATCGCCGCCGACCGGCCGATCCACTTTCAAGGTAACGCCTGTAATCCTGGTAATTTCCTTCGCTACAGGATCGGTGAAGGGCATATCCTCTACGGCGTCATCGTTGTAAAATGTGAAAGTAATCGGAGTTTTTGTTCCCGCTGTTGTAGCAGTTTTGCCTCCGCTCTTCGCGCAGCCCGAGCAAATGATCAACGCGAGCGTTAATAGCGCAGCAATTGTCATAAACCGTTGTCTTTTCATTTTTCTCTCCTTTGTAAATTATTCTTTTACCGCCCCAAGAGTAATTCCTGAGACAAAGTATTTCTGCAAGAAAGGATAAATAACCAAAATGGGAACTGTCGCGATAACGGTAATAGCCATCTTGATAGCTTCGGGACTTTGTTTTGCCTTGCGTAATCCTTCCGAATAAATATCCTGCGCGTTACCGACAGTGGCCTGAGCGCTGTCCAGCACTTTCATTAACTCATATTGAAGAGTGGAAAGCTCCACAGTGCCGCGCGCGTATAAATAAGTATCAAACCAACTGTTCCATTGTCCTACCGCTAAAAATAAAGCTATCGTAGCAAGAACAGGTTTACTGAGCGGAAGGATAATTTTGAAAAAGATATTAAGATCATTGGCTCCGTCAATTCTTGCGGATTCCTGCAATGAATAGGGAATTGTTTCTATGTAAGACCGGATCACAATAACATTAAAAGCGCTGATAAGCCAGGGAATAATATAAACCCAGAATGAATTTATAAGACCGAGACTCCTTATAAGGAGGTATGAAGGAATTAATCCGCCGCTTGCGTACATTGTAACAACAAGGATGATTGTAAAAATTTTGCGGAACATAAAATCGCTGCGGCTGAGTACAAAGGCAAACATGGCGCAACATAAAACACCGCTAGCCGCGCCTAAAACAGTTCTTAACACCGAGTTACGGAAAGCGACGGGCAGATTGCTTCCCCTTGCGAAAAGGCCGATATAATTTTGCAAGGTAGGAACTCTGGGAAAAATGTGAATACCGCCCTTTACTGTATCAATCGGATCGTTAAATGATTTAGCGGTTACATTCAGGAACGGATAAAGAGTAATAACAATCACCAGGAGCATGAAACAAAGTATGACAAAATCAAATGTTGTTCGTTTTTGAACCGAAGCCATTTTCTCCCCTTTCTAAAAAACTCTGTTATTACCGGATTTTTTGGCTATCCAGTTGGCTGATACAAGCAAAATTATACTGACTACAGATTTAAAAACGCCTATAGCGGTGCCGTAAGAATATCTGAACATGCCAATACCGTAATTTAAGGCGTAGTAATCCAAAACAAGCGCCTTGGGAGATGTAACTGCGTTGGACAGCAAAAATTGTCTTTCAAAACCGGTGTTAATTATATTGCCTATGCTCAGAATAAGTAAAATAACAATTGTCCCCTGAATGCCCGGCAAGGTAACATACCATATTTTCTGAAACCTGTTTACGCCGTCAATCTCCGCGGCTTCATAAATCTGCGCGTCAATGCCCGCCATTGCCGCAAGGTAAATAATTGCGTTCCAGCCCATTTCTTTCCATATGTCAGCGAATGTAACAATAAACCAAAAGTATTCCGGTTTTATCATAACATTTGTCGGCTCTTTTATTATTCCTATGGAAAGAAGTATTTCGTTCACAGGACCCGATAACGCCAGCATCTGCGTAATAATGGCTGAAACGACAACCCATGAAACAAAGTGCGGCAGGTAGGAAACAGTCTGTGTAAAACGTTTAAACGTAAGATGACGGAGCTCATTAAGAAGCACCGCGAAAGTAATAGCTGTAACAGTGCCGAAAACGAGCATTAAAAAACTCATAGCCAGGGTATTTTGCAGAGAGCGGTAAAACATCGGCGCTTTGAAAAGATCTTTAAAATGTTTAAGCCCAGCCCAGGGAGAAGCAAACCAGCCAAGCTGAGGTTTATAATCCTGGAAGGCCATGAGCCAGCCAATAAGCGGAATGTAACAGAAAATAAACAGCCAGATGATAAAAGGAACTGACAGCAGCAAAAGATACCGTTGATCAAAAAGTCTCCTGCCCAAAGCCCTCGACTTTGAATTTGGCCCCATTTATCACTCCATAGATTAATTGAAACATGCTAATCAGTACATGTCAACAAAAAAATCCAACAGGCAGGCAGCCGGAGAGAATCTGAAATACCAGTGATGTCGTGATGCCTTGACTTTTTCATGTAATAGAATTAGAATTCTACAAATCAATAGTAGGAGGACACTATGATAAACAAAATGAAGATATTGAGCATTTCACTCATTATTCTGATCATTTTTTCTGTATTTGCAGCCTGTAAAAAACAAGCTGCCGGGCCGGAGAAAGTAACCCTTAGGGTTTTGTACTACCTGGAAGCGACAGCGCCCAACGCCGTTGCCGACGCCAACTTGTGGTTTGATACGTTTATGAAGGACAACCCGAACGTCGTAATAGATCGGGAAAACCTTTTTGACGAAGCATTCCATGACAAGACCAGGGCTTACGCCGCCGCCGGAAACTTGCCTGACGTTATGTACGTTTGGCCGTCCGGACGCTCGGATTACCTGCATGATCAGAAATTGCTTAAAGACCTGACGCCTTTCATAAACAAGGATGGTATAAAGGGCAATTACCTGCCTTTAACAATGGATCCGAGCCAGCAACAGGCAGGCTACCTGGCGATGATTCCCCAGGGCATCACAACCACCCACGCATTCTTTATCAACATGGAAGTTCTTAACGATTGCGGCCTTCAGCCGGCAAAGACCTATGCAGAGCTGAAAGCTCAGGTTCCGGTATTGAAGGCTAAAGGTTATGAAACTGTAATAATTCCCGCGCAGAGCGACTGGGTTATGCAGAGCTGTCTTTTCTCGATGGTGGCCGGGCGTTTCGGCGGAGCCGGCTGGGAGACGAAAATTCACGCAGGCCAGGCGAAATTCACCGATGCTGAATTTGTTAACGGCCTTACCTTTATCAAGACCTTGTATGATGACGGCGTAATTCAGCGCTCGGCGGTCGGCCTTGATTACGGCGAGGGCCCCGGTTTGTTTGCCAACAAAAAGAGTGCGTACTACATTGACGGCGACTGGAGGACAGGAGCTTTTATTACCGATTCCAGTACCGGACAGGCCCTGATCAGCCCCGCAAGGCAAGCGAATATCCAAATTGGCGTATTCCCTGATATTCCCGGCGCGAAGATCAATTCATCAAGCTCCGTTATTCTGGGCGTTGGCTACGGCATGAGTTCCGCTATTCCCGCAGGATCCGCCAAGGAAGACGCCGCGTGGAAGTTAATCAAGTACATGACCGGAAAGGACGTTTCCCAGTTAAGGACTGAACACGGCGGAACACCCACTCCTTCCAGAACCGATCTTGACTTCAACGCAATGAAGCTCGAACCCATGCAGAAAGCAATCGCGGCGCTTGGAAACACTTTCACAACCGCTACATCTGTAATTGACGGAGTGTTCGCGTCTGATGTATATCTCCCCATTAATACCGGGCTGATTGAAATCGCGATGGGAACAAGGACGCCGCAGCAGGTAGCCGCTGACGTTCAGAGAGCTTGGGACACCTGGAAAGCCAGTAATAAATAACCAAAGCAGGAAACAGGACGGGATTATGAAAGATAGTTTGGCTAAGAAAGAAGAAAGAATGGCCTATATTATTTTAGTTGCTCCCGCCCTGTTTCTTTATCTTTTTGTCATGGCATTCCCCGCGGTTTCTTCAATAATGTTGAGTTTGTCAACATACCGCGGGGGTAAAATATTTGGCAGCGGTAACCTCGGTTTTGGGGGTTTAAGAGCATATACTAATATTTTCAAAGACCAATATTTTTTTATGGCCTTAAAAAATAATATTTATATAGTGCTTATATCTGTTTTTGGGCAGATCCCTCTTGGTTTTTTTCTTGCCTATATCCTGTACCGGGGCCATATCAAGGGAGTGGGTTTTTTCCAGGCCATGATATACCTGCCCAATGTAATAGCCGCTGTAATTATAGGTATTCTTTTTTATAGGTTTCTTTTAAGTTCCAACAGTGTCTTGCTGGAAATCCAGCGTCGCTTTAATCCTGCCGTTGAGTTCATGCCGGGAAAAAATTCCATGCTTATGATTCTGGTTGTAATTCTCTGGATGTATACCGGAATTTATATGTTAATCTTTTTGGCGAATTTGCAGAAAATAGACAACGCTGTTATCGAAGCCGCCATGATAGACGGGGCAAGCGAAATGCAGACCCTGCGCCATATTATTTTTCCCGCCCTTTCAGGCGTAATTGTTACTTGCGCTATTCTCGCAATTTCCGGTTCGCTTAAATCTTTCGACCTTATCTTTGTCATGACAGGAGGAGGGCCGGCTTACAGAACCAGCGTCCTCTCTATTTATATGTACGATAAAGCCTTCCGTGGGGCGCCAAATTATCCTGTGGCCAATGCCATTTCAACAATAATGGTGATTGTCTGTTTTATACTTATTGGATTGACCAGATTAGCGGAAAAACGCTTTTCTTCAGGAGAATAAAATGGCAGATATACGTAAATTAAATCCTGTTGCTCTTTTTTTTATGTATACCCTGGTGATTATATTTACGATTCTCGCCGTTTATCCCATCTTTTGGGTAATAATGAGTTCCTTCAAAACAACGCAAGAGTATATGCTCAACAGTAAGCTTGCCCTTCCAAAAGCGCTTTTCTTCAAGAATTATCCCATAGCGTGGCGCGACGCTAATTTCACTACCTTGACTTTAAACAGCATATTTTACACCGCAGTAACGGTGATATCCATAATTATTCTTAGCTTTATGGCAGGTTTTGCCTTTGCCAAACTTCCGTCGAAAATAACGCCTGTCCTTCATGGCAGTTTTATTATAGGAATACTCATAACCCTTCAATGTATTATGATTCCTCTTTTTATTTTAATCAGGGGAGTCGGGTTGATTAATACGAGGCTAGGGGTACTCATCCCCTATATTGGCATTGGGCTTCCTATGGCAGTTTACCTTTCCACCGAATACATCAAAGCTATACCTACTGAAGTTATCGAGTCCGCCCGTATTGACGGCGCCAAGTATTTGCGTGTTTTCAGAACTATTGTTTTGCCCATGGCCGCGCCTGTGGCTACGACTGTCGCGATACTAACTGTAACCGGAACCTGGAACGAGTTCATGCTCATCAATATCCTTGTTTCTTCCGACGGCCTCAAGACCATACCTGTCGGAATGAATATGTTTGCCGGCTCTTTGGCCACAGATTACGGCAAGCAGTTTGCCGCCCTGGTAATAGGCATGATGCCGATGATTATCTTTTACGCCATTTTCCGAAAACAGATCACCAAAGGAGTTTCCGCTGGTGCGGTCAAAGGTTAAAAGCTGATGACCCGTTTTGATCTGGGCGGTTCATGGCAGTTAAAAACTCTCAATGGTAAAAACGATCCATTAAGCGTAAACGCAAACATAAGCGCAGAAGTACCCGGTTCCGTTTTAGACGCATGGATTAAATCCGGCATTGTTCCTGATCCGTATTACGGTGAAAACGAAAAACAAATTACCCCGCTTTTTAACAATGACTTTGAGTATTCACGCGCTTTTTCGGTAAACGCAGAATTATTAGCGCAAGATAAAGTCGTGTTAGTCTGCCTTGGGATTGATACCCTTGGCGAAATTTTTATAAATGACAAAAGCATTGCCAAAGTAAACAACATGCACCGCAGTTGGCGCTTTAATGTTAAAGAGCTGCTTAAAACCGGCGAGAATACAATCCGCGTCGTTCTTTTTTCTCCTAACGCTTTTATTGCGGACGCTTTCAGAAACGGTCCTGTGAAATATACCGCCACAGGCTCAATGACCGGCGCGAATTACATCCGCAAAACCCACTGTCAGTTTGGCTGGGATTGGGGGCCGCGGCTTCCCGACGCGGGGATCTGGCGGAGTATTTATCTTGAAGGTTGGAGTGCTGCCCGGCTGGAAGATGTGTATATCACCCAGGAACATTCCGCCGACGGGAGCGTAACGCTGCTGGCGAAAATACAAACAGAGCTTGCGGACCTTAAACGCTTTTGGGCGGAAAACAGATCATTAAATCTTTTGCTGCGAATTAAAAGCCCGGTTAAAAGTCTACCGGAAAATAATTACATAGTTGAAATAGTAGAAAACATTTCGGACATAACAGCGGTATCTAAAATATATTTAACCATTAATAATCCTGAGTTGTGGTGGCCCAACGGTTTGGGGAAGCAGCCCCTTTACAGCGTTGAAGTGGAACTGCGGGAAGCAGGCTCTGCGGCAATATTGGACACATGGCAGCGGCGCATAGGACTCAGGTCAATGACTATCAGCGCCGAGAAAGACCAATGGGGAAAGGAGTTTTCCCTTACGGTAAACGGAGTGAAGATCTTTGCCATGGGAGCCGACTACATTCCTGAGGATTCTGTTTTTCCCAGAATAAACAAAGAGCGCACCCGTCGCTTACTTGAAGACTGCGTAAAGGCGAACTACAACAGCCTCAGGATTTGGGGCGGCGGTTATTACCCTGACGATTATTTTTATGACGCCTGCGACGAGCTGGGTCTGATAATCTGGCAGGACTTAATGTTTGCCTGCAACGTTTATCAATTGACTGATGATTTTGCAGCCAATGTCGCCGAGGAAGTACGGCAGAACATGATCCGCATAAGACATCACGCCTGTCTTGGCCTGTTGTGCGGAAACAACGAGATGGAAATAGCCTGGGCTGCATGGCCGGGTATAACAAACCATTCCCCGGCCCTTAAAGCGGATTACATCAAACTTTTTGAATCACTGATACCCGCGATTTGGAAAAAGACAGATCCACAGACCTTTTACTGGCCTTCTTCCCCGTCTTCCGGTGGAAGCTTTGACGCGCCGAATGATCCTGACCGGGGGGATGTGCATTGCTGGGAAGTCTGGCACGGGTTAAAGCCTTTTAGCGAATACAGGAAGTATTTTTTCCGTTATTGTTCTGAATTCGGTTTTGAGTCCCTGCCGGATATGGAAACAATACAAACCTTCGCTAAAGACGAAGACTTAAATCTCTTTTCGCCTGTTATGGAAGCCCACCAGCGCAACCCTGGCGGAAACGGAAAAATCCTCTATTACCTCTCTGAAACCTACCGCTACCCGAAAGATTTTGCTTCTCTTGTTTACATCTCGCAGGTCTTGCAGATGGAGAGCATACAAACCGGGGTGGATCACTGGCGACGAAACCGGGGCCGCTGCATGGGGGCCATTTACTGGCAGTTGAACGACTGCTGGCCTGTGTGTTCATGGGCAAGCGTAGATTACTACGGGCGCTGGAAGGCTCTTCACTACGGAGCCCGGCGGTTTTTTGCGCCCTTGAGGGCGACGCTGTTCGCCGATGAAGCTGAAACCGTGCGGGTCTTTGTTCACAACGACACATTAAAGGCGGCAAAGGGCAAAATAAAGCTGTACCTTCGCGACAGGGATTTTAGCACCTTGGCCGAAGAAACCATTGACGCGGAGCTGCCGCCGATGGCTGCTTCGGAGATCATTGCCCGTGATTTCTGCAGCCTGGTGAATACCGTTGAACTTGAGCGTTCCTGCTTTGTTACAGCGGAACTTTCGATAAACGCGGGTGCGATTGTTTCTCAGGAAACCTCAGTTTCTAAAGAAACTGTTTTATTTGTTTCGCCCAAGCATTTTTCTTTCGCGAAGCCGGAATACAGCGTGGATGTAGATGAAAAAAGCGATCACTTTGCTATAATTATTAAGGCGAATACTTTTTGCCGCTTTGTACGCGTAAAGATACCGGGCGAAGATATTGTTTTCTCAGATAACTATTTTGACATCACAGGTAATGAAGGAGTAGAAATAAAGGTATCAAAAGAGGAATTAAAAAAGGCTTATACCGCGCAAACATTGAAGGCGCTGTTAAAAGATAGCGCGGGATCAATTGTCAGCGTAGGCGATAGTTTTTAAGGAGCAATTATGGGATTCAGAGATGACTTCATTTGGGGTGTTGCATCGGCATCCTACCAGGTGGAAGGAGCCGCTTACGAAGACGGCAAGGGCTTAAGCATTTGGGATATGTTCTGCAAACAGCCGGGGCGTATCATTGACGGCTCCAGCGGGGATGTGGCCTGCGATCATTATCATCGCTACAAAGAAGACATAGCCATCATGAAAGAGCTGGGCGCTAAAGCTTACCGCTTTTCTATCTCCTGGCCCAGGGTGATCCCAGACGGTGACGGGAAGGTAAACGAGAAGGGTCTGGACTTTTATGAGCGGCTCACCGATGCGATTCTGGAAGCGGGAATTACCCCTTGCGCTACTCTTTACCACTGGGATTACCCCTATGATTTGTTCCGTAAGGGCGGCTGGATGAATCCTGAAAGCCCCAAATGGTTTCTTAAATATACAGAAGCAGTCGGAAAAAGGCTTAAAGGCAAACTTCCCATTGTATTTACCTTTAACGAAGCCCAGTGTTTCATAGGCCTTTGTTACAATGGTACCGACCATGCTCCGGGAATTAAGCTCCCCCTTTGGGATACCCTTCTAATGGTTCATAATGTGCTTTTGGCACATGGCCTTTCGGTTCAGGCCCTGCGTTCACTAATGCCAGAAACAAAAATCGGCCTTGCTCCCAATGGCAGTACTTACTATCCCGCAACAGACAGTGCGGCAGACATAGAGGCTGCCCGCCGCGCCTATTTTGCCGTGGGAGACAATCCTTTCTTTTGTATATCTTATTGGAACGATCCTGTTTTTTTTGGGAAATATCCCGATGAAATGCTGCAAAAGCACGGCCAATACATGCCAAAGGTTGGGCCTGATGATATGAAGATCATCTCGCAGCCAATAGATCTTTTTGGATTCAATTTCTACAACAGCAGTCCGGTCAAGGCTGGCGGAAAGGGCGGATATGAAATACCACGCAGGGAAACCGGTTACCCATTTACCGCGGCCAAATGGCCGGTAACGCCAGAGTCGCTGTATTGGGGCCCGAAGTTTCTCAGTGAGCGTTACAAAGTTCCGATTTACATCACCGAAAACGGCCTTTCCTGTACCGATGTTGTATCGCTTGACGGCAAAGTCCACGATCCGAATCGTATTGATTTTCTTCACCGTTATCTGCGCTGCCTTAAAAAAGCCGCGGATGACGGCGTAGATATTCGTGGCTACTTTCATTGGTGTTTCACTGACAACTTTGAGTGGGCCAAAGGTTACACAGAACGCTTCGGAATAGTACACTGTAATTTTGAAACCCAGGAGCGGATAATAAAGGATTCCGGTTACTGGTACAAAGACGTAATAAAGTCAAACGGCGCACAGTTGTAAAAGGAGATATTCATGCAGTACGGCTATTTCGATGATAACGCGAGGGAATACGTCATTACCCGTCCGGATACTCCGTATCCGTGGATCAATTATCTGGGCAGTGAAAATTTTTACGGCCTTTTTTCAAACACATCAGGCGGTTATTGCTTTTACAAGGACGCGCGTTTACTGCGTTTGACGCGTTATCGTTACAACAACGTCCCCACCGACTCAGGCGGGCGTTATTTCTATATGCGGGACGGCGGCGATGTTTGGACGCCCTCCTGGATGCCGATGAAATCCGCGCTCGACCGCTACGAATGCAGGCACGGGATGGGTTATTCGCGCATTTCTTCCGCGCGAAAAGGACTCGCTTTTTCTCAAACCTCGTTTGTACCGCTAAAAGACAACTGCGAAATTCACAGAATCGTACTAACAAACGAATCCAAAGCGGACAAGGACATAGATATTTTTTCCTTTATCGAATTCTGTTTGTGGAACGCCAATGACGACATGACGAACTTCCAGCGCAACTTCAGCATCGGCGAGGTTGAGGTAGAAGCAAATGGAGCGCGTATCTACCATAAAACAGAGTACCGCGAGCGCCGCAACCATTACGCGCTATGGGCAGTCAATGTTCCTGTCGCCGGTTTTGATACCGACCGTCAAACCTTCCTGGGCCTTTACAATGGCTTTGATCGTCCTGAAACCGTGTTTGCCGGAAAAGCGAATAACTCAGTTGCTTCCGGCTGGGCGCCGATTGGCTCTCACCACATCAAAGCGCACCTAAAGTCAGGTGAGTCAAAGGCGCTGGTGTTTGTGCTTGGTTACTGCGAGAACCCGGATGATCAAAAGTGGGAGCGCGTGGTTCCCGAAGGAAACCATGGCGTTATCAACAAAGCGCCGGCCAACGCGCTGCTTGATAAATACGGATCGCCGGAAGCCGCGGACAAGGCGCTTGCCGCGTTAAAGGATTACTGGGACGCGCTCTTGGGACGGTTCAACGTGGATGCTGAGGACAAGCGCATGGCGCGTATGGCGGGAGTGTGGAACCAGTACCAGTGCATGGTTACGTTTAACATGTCGCGCAGCGCCTCTTATTTTGAATCCGGCATAGGGCGCGGTATGGGTTTCCGCGACTCAAACCAGGATCTTTTGGGCTTTGTGCATCTTGTGCCGGAACGCGCCCGCGCCCGTATTCTGGATATAGCGGCCACGCAGTTTCCCGACGGCAGCGCGTACCATCAATACCAGCCGCTGACCAAACGCGGTAATAACGAGGTCGGCTCCGGCTTTAACGATGATCCCCTGTGGCTGATCTGCGGTGTTGCGGCTTACATCAAGGAAACAGGCGACTTTGGCATCCTTGATGAAAAAGTGCCTTTCGATAACAAAGAGGAGCTGGCGGATAGTTTGTTTGTCCATTTGAAGCGTTCTTTCGATTATACCGTTACGCATACCGGTCCGCACGGCCTGCCGTTGATTGGCCGCGCCGATTGGAACGATTGTTTGAACCTGAACTGCTTTTCCAAAACGCCTGGCGAATCCTTCCAGACCACTGCCAATTTTGAAAGCGGCGTTGCTGAATCGGTTTTAATCGCCGCGATCTTTGTGTTCACCGGCCCCGATTACGTCGAGATTTGCCGCCGCACGAAACGCGAGGAAGAAGCCGCTTACGCCGCAAAGGCAATTGCTACAATGACCGAGACGATAAAAGCGCACGGCTGGGACGGAAACTGGTTCCTGCGCGCCTACGACGCTTACGGTCATAAAATCGGCAGTCACGAATGTGAAGATGGTCAAATATTTATCGAATCCAACGGATTCGCGGTAATGGCGGAAATCGGGCTTGATGACGGACGCGCAAAAAAAGCGCTCGATTCGGTGAAAGATAGGCTGGACACAAAATACGGCATCGTGCTTCAACAGCCGGCGTACAAGGAATACCACCTTGAGCTGGGCGAAGTCTCGTCCTACCCGCCGGGCTATAAAGAGAACGGCGGTATCTTTTGCCACAACAACCCCTGGGTTACGATAGCCGAGACCAAACTTGGCCGGGGCACGCGCGCGTTTGAAACCTACACGAAAATTTGCCCCGCCTACCGCGAGGACGACAGCGACCTCCGCCGTCTGGAGCCTTATGTTTACGCGCAAATGGTCGCCGGAAAAGACGCGCCGCGTTTCGGCGAAGCGAAAAATTCCTGGCTCACAGGAACCGCCGCGTGGACTTTTGTCAGTATTTCTCAGTACATTCTGGGCGTGCGTCCTGTGTTCGATGGCTTACTCATCGACCCCTGTATTCCTTCAAGCATGAAAGGTTTTTCCGTTATTCGCCATTTTCAAAACGCAGTGTACCGTATCACTGTGGACAATAGCGCGGGTGTGGAAAAAGGCGTTAAATCGCTTACGCTGGATGGAAAGCCGCTGAATGGCGCTGTATTGCCGGCGCTGGGCGACGGGAAGACGCATGAGGTTAATGTGGTGATGGGGTGATACTGTCACTTTTTAAAAACAGCAAAAGACGGGTTTTTTAACGAAAATGAGCCATGTGGTATCAAAAAAAAAGCCAAACGGTATCAAAAAATGCGCCACATGGTATCAAAAAAAGAGCCACATGGTATCAAAAATAGAGCCATCCGGCATCTACCATTTCCAAATAAGTGTTGATACAATTTTTTAAGTATGAAAGATATCGCCAGTAAGCATTGTTTCACTTTCACCCCCCCCCCCCCCCCAGCGACAAGCGCTGAGCTATTAGCAGATAACCCTGTTCTAAAACACTATCAGCTTTCTCATTCTTTTGAAAAAACGCCGCCGCCCGTATTGCGCGGAAGGCTTTTTTTATACACGCCGTGGACGGCGCTGTTTCAATACCAATTTAAAGGAGTAATGCAATGAAAAGAGGTATTTTAGTTTTGGCTCTCCTCGCAATCGTGGCAACAGGGACTTTCGCGCAGGGGTTTTCCATGGCGGCGGGCGGCGGTGCGCTTTTTGACTGGAGTAGCGGCAGCGGTATTAAGGGAAGTGCTAATTTTGGTACAATGAGTGGTAGTTTTGAAGGAAGAATGCAGAACCTCTCTTTCGGTGGCTTCGTTTTTTTTGACGCTACCTACGCGGAACTTGATGTCAACTTTGCCTATGGAATAATTACCGCGAAAACTACTAGTAGTGGTAATTGGACGGGGTGGGAAAATTCTGTAGAGTCGGGCTTGTTAAGTGGCAATCAGCTTCAACTCGGTTTCACGCTCCTGGGTAAGTACCCCATCGGTTTGGGCGGCTTTACCCTTTTCCCCCTCCTTGGAGTCGATTACAACCGTGTGCTTTCATACAAGGCCAAAAATGGCGATACTCAAAAGAACCCCGGGGATATAAGCCAGATCGGCCTCCTCGGCGGCGTAGGCTTTGATATTTCTTTCTCAAACGCTCTCTTCCTCAGAGCTGAAGCCATGTTCCACTTCCGCTTCCCTGACAAGATTATGAAGGATTCGGCAGCATTAATGAGTAAGGGTGGTTATTATAATGTCGATGCGACCTATGGCATGGGCCCCAATATAAAGATCGGTCTGGGCTACAGGTTCGGCGGCGGCAGCTATATGACTGTAAATGCCGACACGCTGAATGTCAGACGGGGGCCATCAGCTGATACTGCCCTTGTTGGAACATTAAAGCGTGGTACTCGTGTTGAAGTACTTAGCAGATCAGGTACGTGGTGGAAAATCAAGTCCGGAAAAATTGAAGGGTATGTCAATTCCTCATATCTGAAATAAGGAAACTAATCCGTCAATTCATTGGTGTCCGCGCCAAAGGAGTTGGCGACTGCATAGTGCCAAACGGTCACCGATTTTTCGTAGCGCTCGATTTTAGACCCACGCTCCTATGAGCGTGGGTCTATTAGTAAGGTTATTACTCAAATATAGCCTTTTTTACGGAAACAATATAAACTCATACCATTATGAAAACCATTGTTTGTTACGGCGATTCAAATACCTGGGGCTATGATCCAAAAAATCAATGCCGCCATGATCACAATACGCGCTGGCCGATGGCGCTAAAAAACATCCTTAACAAAGACGCTCCTCCTGACCAGCCTGAATGGTGGGTGGTGGAAGAAGGTTTGGGCGGAAGAACGAGCTGCCGGGAAGATCCTATGGAAGGCGATAAAAATGGATTGCGCCAGTTGCTGCCTATATTGGAAAGCCACAAGCCCATTGACCTGGTTGCGGTTATGCTGGGAACCAATGATCTTAAGCCCCGCTTTAGCCCATCTCCCTATGACATCGCGCAGGGGGTGAAAAATGTGGCTATTGCCATTCAAAAATCGGATTTCGGCCCGAACTATGCGGCGCCAAAAGTGCTGATGATTTGCCCGCCTCAGGCGGCAGAGTCATCGGCTTTAAAGCAAATCTTTGGCGATTGCGTGGAGCTTTCCAAAAAGCTGCCGCCTTTTTTTAAAGCGATGGCGGCCGAATGCGGCGCGGCTTTTCTTGACGCCGGCAAATACATCAAATCCAGCCCGATAGACGGAATACACCTTGAATCGGAAGCGCAGCTCCAGTTGGCTAAAGCGGTTGCCGAAAGCGTGAAAAACCTTTTCTCCTAATTTCAAAGTAACACCAATTTCTTCTCACAAAACTTGTTGAAAAATGCTGCATTTTATGGGAAAATAACTCAAAGGGGATATGCTCATGCCAAAACTAAACTTTACAAAAACTGCCTATCAGAATCTTGATGATTTTATTTACGGAAAAGCCCTGTACCCTGTCGCGTTGAAAAACGGCATGGTTATCGGGGGAGGCTTGGTATATCCGGAGATAAACTTTACCCTGCCTACAATGTCCATAGAAAAAAACACCATGGGCGAAGTTATTTCAAACTACCGCGAGATAATTACCGGAATATGCGACAGGGCGAGGGAGTTGCACATTCCTGGTTTTGTAGCGGAAATAGAAACGCTGCCGCCAATGACCTTCAATCCTGAATGGGGTATTGAGGTATGCAAAATTGTTGTGGATATAATCAAAGAGCATGAAGCAAAGCACGGAATAAAAGGATCGGTGAGGATAACGCCAAACGATATACGCGAAGGTAGCGAGCTGGAGCACATGTGGCGCGGCAGGCATTGGGACGCAATGCTGCGTACTTTTGAGGGCTGCGCGAAAGCGGGAGCCGATTTTCTCGCGATAGAATCAGTCGGCGGGAAGGAAGTGCATGACGACGCCATTATGTACTGCGATATAGAAAAATCCATTTTCGCGCTGTCGGTGCTCGGCTGTACCGATATGAATAAACTCTGGACAGAAATAGTGCGCATTGCGGATGAAACAAAGACAGTAGCTTCAGGCGATACGGCCTGCGGGTTTGGCAATACGGCGATGGTTCTTGCTGACAGAAACTACATTCCCAAAGTTTTTGCGGCGACAGTCAGGGTTGTGACGGCGGTAAGAAGCCTTGTCGCGCTTGAGTGCGGCGCGAAGGGCCCTCACAAGGACTGCGGTTACGAGGGCGTTTATATAAAGGCCATAACAGGCACGCCGATTGCTATGGAAGGCAGAACAGCGGCCTGCGCTCATCTTTCGCCGGTTGGAAATATAGCCGCCTGTGTAGCGGATTTGTGGAGCAACGAGTCAATACAAAACATCAAGCTCCTGGGAGGCATGGCTCCGACAGTTTCTTTCGAGCAGTTGGGCTACGATTGCAGGCTGATGAACGAGGCAACGGCAAGGGGAAAACAGCAGGCGCTTTTACTCCGTGATTTACACGCCGACAGTGACAGCAGGCTTGATCCGCAGGCTTATGTACTGCGCCCTGACGTGGCGCTTGAGATTTCCAAGGAACTTGTCAAGGTTGAAGGTTATTATCAGCGGTCAAAAAAAGCCGCCAGTCTTGCGTTGACGTATATTAGAAAGGGATACGATAATAAAGAACTGGAATTAAACGATAAAGAGCTAACCTGGCTTGACGATCTGTCGGAGGCCGTTGCTAAATTGCCTGACGATGTTGAAAAACTTACGGCAAGTGTTATCGACGACTGTGAAAAACTTGATCCTAAAAAGTACGATTTGAAATTATAAGGGGGAAGATATGTCAGTAATTGATAGTATTTCGGAAGCTTTGCAAAAGGGAAAAGCAAAAGACGTTGTCGTGTTAATAGAACAGGCCCTAAATGAGGGTATTTCAGCGAAAGACATCCTTGACAACGGACTTCTACACGGCATGAGCTTACTCGGCGTCCGGTTTAAGAACAACGAGGTCTTTGTGCCTGAGGTGCTGATAGCGGCCAGGGCCTTAAACAAGGGCACTGAGGCGTTAAAACCCAGGCTTATAGAAGCGGGCGTCAAACCAATCGGCAAAGTGGTTCTTTGTACCGTAAAGGGCGATCTGCATGATATCGGCAAAAACCTTGTGCGCATGATGCTTGAAGGCGCGGGTTTCGAGGTCATTGATCTTGGCGTTGATGTGGACGAAAACAAAATTGTTGAAGCCGTTAAACAACACCAGCCGCAGATACTGTGCCTGTCCGCGCTGCTGACAACAACAATGAGTCAACAGGGCGTGGTAATCGAAGCGCTAAAAACTTCCGGTTTGCGCGATAAGGTAAAGGTAATGGTTGGCGGCGCGCCGGTTACCCAAAGCTTTTGCGAATCGATCCACGCGGATGCCTATAGCCATGACGCGGCAAGCGCGGCGGAAACCGCAAAGGCGTTTGTCGTAAGTTAAGGTAATTGTTTCTCCAGCATATCTGAAAACTGTTTCAATACAGAAGGAATGTCTATCCCCTGCGGACAGAGCTTAGCGCAAGCTCCGCACGCGATACAGGCGGAAGGCTGTTCCTTTTTTGTCCTGGCTTTGAAGGTAAAGCTTTTTTTTGCGGATGACGCGGCGCTAAAACGCGCTTCATTACTCGCCGAGATAAGCCTGGGTATGTCCAGTTCCTGTGGACAGGCTTCGATACAATAAGCGCAGGCGGTACATGGGGCCATATCTGCCATTGTCTTGACAGCTTTTTGGAGCAGCCCTTTTTCCTCTTCCGTAGTCGGGTCTTCTTTGGAGAATAACTCAATATTTTCTTTTAACTGCTCCAGGGTAGTCATACCGCTTAAGACAACCGGAACATTCGGGAGTGATTGCAGAAAGCGAAACGCCCAGGAAACTATTGAATCGTTTGGCCGCGCGGCCTTGAGCATGGCATCCGCTTCCGGGTTAAGGGAAACGAGCCGCCCTCCGCGGCATGACTCCATTGTAATAACAGGCAGGCCGTGTTTTGTAATAACCTCATATTTTTTGCCCGCGTTTTGTAAAGTCCAATCCAGGTAATTAAGCTGAATCTGAACAAACTCAAAGCAATTATAATTGGACAGGAATTTGTCAATCGTATCGGCTCTGCCGTGGGCGGACAAACCAAGATGACGTATACGCCCCGCCTGTTTCTGTTTAAGTAAATAATCAACCACGCCGATTTCTTCGCTGGTGTAGAAATCCCAGGCCGTTTCACATACGTTATGCAAAAGGTAGAAATCAAAATAATCAACACGGCATCTTTCAAGCTGTTCCTCAAAAACTTCCTGGGGAGAGCGTGGTTCCCTATCGGCAAGAAGTCCGGTGAATTTGTAGACACCGTCTTTATACTCCATCATGTGGCCGGGCATTTTAGTGGCAAGATAAAACGTATCTCGCGGAAATTGTTCCAAAACCTCGCCGACAAAGGTTTCCGACTCGCCGCCATGATAACGGTACGCGGTGTCAAAATAATTCACGCCGTTTTGGTAAGCGTATTCAATGATTTCTCTTGCCTTCGTCTCTTCAATCTTTTCGCCCTGTCCTTCTATTTTTGGGAGACGCATATTTCCCATCCCAAGATACGACAGTTTTTTGTCTTTAAATTGTTTGTAAATCATATACACCTCCTGCCTTAAACACTAATGTATTACCACTCTATTCCTTCCCGATTCCTTAGCCGAATATAATGCTTTATCTGCCTCATCCAATAATTGTACATGAGAATTATTATCATTTGGCACAATGCTTGCCATTCCTACGCTGATTGTAACATATTTTGAATGTAAACTCATAGGATGGGGTACTTTCATGTTTTCAACATTTTGTACCAATGTTTTCGCAAATTCCAATGCCTCATCCTTTTCAATAAACGGTAAAACGCAAACAAATTCTTCCCCGCCGAATCTCGCAACAAAATCAGTATCCCTTTTTATATTATTTTTCAGGCATTGCGCTATAGCGATAAGCGCTTTATCGCCTTCCAAATGCCCCAGGGAATCATTGTATTTTTTAAAATAATCAATATCAATCATTAGTATGTTTACAGGAAGATTTAAGCGGTGATTTTGCCTCCATATCAAATCTATGTACTCTAAAAATGAACGTCTGTTATCCAGTCTTGTCAACTCGTCTATTGTCGCCAATGCCTTTAATTTTTCGTATGCTTCAGCAAGCTCTTCCGTCATGGTGTTGAAGTCCTCGAACATCACTTCAATATAATCTTTTTTTCCGTCTTTGCGGAAAGGCGGTATACGGATCGTAAAATCACCGTTAGCGACTTTTCGCGCGGCTTCGCTGATAGTCCGAATTGGGCGGTTCCATAAGAAATGGCGGCTAATCGCAATGCTGGCTAAATAAAGCCCCGCCACAATAAGCGTATAAGCCCCGAGGACATTGATAACAAGCTGAATATGAGTATCTGTCATCCCGTTATTTATAAAATTGAGAAAAAGCCACATATGAAAGCCATTAAAAGCGGCAAAACCCAAAAACATCAGAAGATAAAGTTTTACTGACCAATTTCCCACATTAACGCGGGGATCTTTTTCTTTTTTTATCTTAAACATATTGACCATCCATGTGCTTTTCCCAAAAACGTACGGCGTTGTTAAGCCAGCCCTCCGCGGTAGTGCCGATGCCAAGGCCGAAACCGTGTCCAACATTCGGGTACAGGTGAAATTCAGCGTCAATGCCCGCGGCTTTCATTTCATTAACGCGCTGTTCCATAACTTCAGGATTCGCGATACCGTCCCTTTCGCCTAAAACACTGAAAGTCGGCGGATTATTTACGGTAAAGTCTGAATGTCCGGTATAGAATATGACCGCCGTAACCGGTTTAGGATAATCCTTTTCGCCATAAAACGTGGTTCCGTTAGACGAAAGCCGAGCGGCCATTCGCCCTCCGGCCGAGCCGCCCCAAAGGGAGTAGTTTTTGGTATTTACTTCAAGCGTCCGGGAATTGGTAAAGATGTAAGCAATCGCCGCCGCCAAATCCTCACAGGCAAGGCGTTCCCCTCCTATCCGGTATCTTATGACAAAAGCGTTATACCCGTTTTTACTTATCTCCAACGCGAGCGGGAAACCTCCGTGAAGCGAGCCGACATATGCAAAACCGCCGCCGGGACAAACGATGGCAAAAGGCGCGCCGGGCTTTCCCCTGAAAAAGAAAAGTCCGGTGTTTTCCTTAGCGGTGTCCGCTTTCTTTTGTTGTTCCGTGTAAAGATCGTAAAAAATAGTTTTACCGCTTTGCGCTTCGTTAATCATGTAATTGAGCGCGTTCAGTATAACATCAGGATTCACGTTTTGGTGATACGGCATAAGCGAGGCGGCATCGGAAATTCGGGTATCGTAATAGGAGGAATTATCATCACGCGGCAAGAGGCGTTCACCGAAACCCATGAACGCCGGATGATTTACAATATCCCGGATATAATTATCAGAAGTCAACGGCAATGCAATCATAATGCTGCAAAATGATCAATCCACGGATAAAATCAACGGATAAAATTCGTCATGACCATCGGCGGCTCTTCCGGCAGTTCAATATTGCTTTGATGTTTGCATTTGATGAGATATGCCATATTGTTCGCCAATATTGTTAATGTGCGGACGCCCTCTTTGTCGGCGTATACGTCTTCCGGTGTATATCCGTGTATGCCGTTCCAGTAACATGACGATACGACGGGCATTTGCCCGTGGGTAAAATACTTATTTAATTGGTCGAATGTCGCGGTTGAGCCCGCTCTCCTGCAACTAACAATACACGCGCCGAATTTCAATCTTTTGGCTTCGCTTTCAAGGCTGAAAAACAAACGATCAAAAAATGAAGTCGCCGCGCCGGAAGCGGAAGCAAAATGCACAGGAGAACCGAGTATAATGCCGTCTGCCTCTCTAAAAGCCTGACTTACGGTATTTACCATGTCATCGTCATAAACGCATTTTCCTGTTTTCCCAGGTTGTTTACAAGTTCTGCAAGCGGTACATCCTACGATAGGTTTTTTTCCTACCTGAAACATCTCGGAATCAACGCCATGCTTTGCCAACTGTTCTTTAATGATGCTAAGCCCTGTGAATGTGCATCCGTTGGCATTTGGACTTCCGTTGACTAATACTACTTTCATCTTTTTTCTCCTTTTATCTTTTTTGGGAAATGAAATCCCTGTACCAATGGAGGTTTTTTTTCAGCAGCGCCGGAGTGTCAAGGTTATATGGGCAGCCGGAAGTACAATGGCCGCAGTGCTGACAATTATCAATCCTGTTCATGATCTCCTGAAAATCTTCTGTCAAAAACCTGGCAACCGGGGCACGTGTCATAAGCAGGGAAATTCTCGCGGCCATGTTAATGGGGATTTCGGCTGGGCAGGGCAGGCAGTAGCCGCAGCCCCGGCAAAATTCCCCGCCCAGCTCCGAACGGTCTTTTTCGATTTTAGCCTGTTGTTCGGGAGTAATGCCGCCGGTTTGTTTCATAGCCTGAAAAAGCTCGTCCAGCTCGTTTTCCCGCTGGATTCCCCAAATGGGCGCCACATTGGCAAATTGTTCCATCCATGCCTGGGCTGTAAAAATATCGGTGATTAGCCCTCCGCTCAGGGCCTTCATGGCTATAAAGCCGACATTTTTTTCCGCGCAGAGTTTTGTAAGGCCGATCTCTTCCTCTGTTGAAAGATAACTGAACGGGAACTGGAGTGTATCGTACAGCCCGCTCTCAACCGCTTCTTTGGCCACCGTTAACCTGTGGTTGCTGATTCCGATAAAGCGAATCTTGCCCTGAGCTTTCGCTTCCAGGGCCGCGTCGTAAAGGCCGGTTTCATCGCCGGGCCGCGGAACAAATCCTGGGTTATGGAACTGGTAAATATCAATATGATCTGTCTTGAGTTTGCCAAGACTGGTTTCCAAATCCTTTTTCAGCTCGATGCCATTTTTGGCGGGGGTCTTTGTAGCTATAAAAAATTCTCCGCGCCGTGAAGAAAGTGCCGCGCCTATCTTCTCTTCACTGTCCGAATAACCCCGGGCGCTGTCTAGAAAATTGATGCCGCCGTCCAGGGCTTTCCGCAGAATTTTCACGGCCTCGTCCATGGAAGCCCGTTGTACCGGCAGGGCTCCGAAAGCGTCCTTGGTTACTTCAAGATTGGTACGGCCCAGTTTTACTTTACGCATATCGTCCTCTTTGTGGTTTTGGTAATCTTATCCGGTAATATCGGAAAAGACTAGTAGTTTGTAACATATAAATGTTTACAAAGAATTTACCACTAACCACACTAACTAACACAAACTTTTACCACATACCTTGTTGATGTTCGTGGTAAAAATTATTAAGAATTGTTATGTGCAATACACCCCATAGTATTGACAAAAATTTTTAAACATAATATGGAATAATTGGAGCACAGGAATGTTCAAGGCAATATTTTTTGATAGAGATGGAACATTAACTTACTTTAATCCAGAAAAAGAAATATGGCGTAATAAATCTATTGAAAACTGGTCTGGAAAAACATTTGAATTACCATATGGAAAAATGATCGGGCTTTTAAAAAAAGCAAGTGAAAATAAGATTCCCTGGTATAAAAATATTGACGATGAAAAAGAATTCTTTAAACGTTATTATAAATACTTACTACTCAATGAGGGCGTTAAAGATGATTTGGAGTTACGGTCAAAGAGTCTTTTTGATGAACTATGGTGCAATAATGACAGGATTATATATCCGGAAGTAATTGAAGTACTGGAATATTTCAAAAGTAAAGGCTATAAAATGGGTGTAATAAGTGACACATCACCCTCTTTGGAATATACTTTGCAGCAATTAGGATTAGCAAATTATTTTACATCTTTTACAGCTAGTTCTCTTGTAGGGGCAAGTAAACCAAGTCCAATAATATTTAATTCGGCATTGAACGCACAAAATGTAAAGGCATCGGATAGTCTTTATGTTGATGATTATGATGTTGAGGCAGATGGAGCAAGGGAATTGGGATTTACTTCGTTTTTAATTGACAGAAGCGGTCAAAACAAAAATAAATGGACAATAAATAATTTAAAAGAAATAGTTAGCTATGTTGAAGGAAAATAAAAAAATGGGGTGTACTGCACATAACAGGTCTGTAACTGCATCGCCGCCTTACGGCGGCCTGGCTTCAGCAAAAACGTTAGGCGAAATGTCTGCAAAGTATGTCAGAAATGTAATATTGACAGTATAAAACGAATATGATTCTATAATAATATGGGTAAATCAAATTATACAGACATAAATGCAAAGACGATTGATAGTTGGATTGAAGATGGTTGGGAATGGGGTATTCCCATATCCCATGATGATTTTATAAAAGCAAAAAACGGTGAATGGAATGTGTTGTTAACTCCAACAAAATGTGTTCCAAAAAATTGGTTTCCTGATTTAAAAAACAAGAAATTATTGGGGCTGGCATGCGGCGGTGGACAGCAAATGCCAATTTTTTCAGCTTTAGGCGCTGATTGTACGGTATTGGATTATTCTGAAAAACAACTTGCAAGTGAAAAGCTTGTGGCTGAAAGAGAAAATTATAAAATTAACATCATTAAAGCAGATATGACAAAAGAATTACCCTTTAATAATGAATCATTTGATATAATATTTCATCCAGTTTCAAACTGCTACATTGAAAATGTTCAACATGTATGGAATGAATGTTATAGAATACTAAAAAGTGGTGGTATTTTATTGGCAGGGTTAGACAATGGGATAAATTTCTTGTTTGATGATACCGAAAAATCACTTGAAATAGTAAACAAATTACCATATAACCCGTTAAAGAATGAAAAACTAATGAAAAAACTTGAAGAAAATGAAAACGGAATACAATTTAGCCACACAATAGAGGAGCAAATAGGCGGACAATTAAAAGCAGGATTTATTTTAAAAGATTTATATGAGGACTATGATAATTGTGGTTTGTTAAAAAATTATGTACCAACATATATTGCAACAATGGCAATAAAGCAAAATTGAATTGCGGACACTTCGCATAACGAGGCTGTCGGAAAAGTACCTAATGCGCCTATTAAAGAAATATAAAACAAAAAATAAAAAAAAGGTCGACATATTTTCATAACCTTGATAAAATGGCATATTATGGCAAGATTTAAATACACAGATAATTCGCAAGGGCTGTTTCTTTCTGTTAACCTGAACGAGCAATTGCTGCCAGGCACCTTTGAATGGGCGCTTGACTATTTAATCGGCAGGATGG
>Ga0268262_10000391_pt1 | contig 58523 bp, 34 predicted proteins | sample TergutNc150P3_FD_190354 | JGI IMG/M metagenome (GOLD analysis project Ga0268262, IMG submission 190354) | Nasutitermes corniger P3 segment gut microbial community from laboratory colony in Florida, USA - Nc150 P3 (SPAdes) (version 2) | ecosystem: Host-associated > Arthropoda: Insects >... | reverse complement strand
GATGTTGCTCGTAGGTTTTATATGTTACCTTGTCACTTTTTCCTTTGCTCATGAGAAAATTTTATCATGTCTTTTTTACTAAAAGCAAGAAAAAAAGGCTGCCCAAGTGTTACTTCTTGGACAGCCCCTTTTGAAAATACTGCGTGTTACGCAAAGATGCGGTTGCTAGAAAAGTTCTAAATTGGAAATCGTGTAAGTTGCACCATTACCGGCGTTAATAAATACGGCGAGCCAAAATTGTCCGGTCAGGTTCATGGTATCAGCTTTGCTTCCATCAATGGTAAACGATAGTGGCTTTGGCCATTTATCATCAAGTGTATTTCCGGAACCGTTGTATGTAGTAACAAAAGGGGAACCAGCGGCATTTGCATTGGGATTGGAATATGCAGGCGCTGATGTACCGCCGGCTACATTACATTGCTTGTAATTGTTAGTACCATTATTCGTTGCGTTTACCGAAAAGGCAATTGTGCTATAATCAGACAATTTTTTACCAGTACCAAGGTTAATCTGAAATGCTATGCCCTGACTGTTATTGGTGTGTGTGTACGTGTAGCTTGTTGCAGTAGAAGAAAAATTTAAGCTATTCGCGCTGCCAGAGGGTATGCCGATTGTAACACCGCTGCCAACTCCTGCAAAGGTTGCGGCGCTAAAATCAACTTTAGTGCTTTGGATAATCTTGAAATCGCTAATCGTGTAATTTGCATTATTACCGGCGTTTATATAAACTGCGAGATAGATTTCTCCGGTCAGTCCCAAGTCATCAGCCTTGCTTTTATCAATGGTATACAACAGAGAGATTGGAAAAGTAGCCGTAATGGTATTTCCGGCACTGGCACCGATGTATGTAGTAACAAAAGGATTACCAGTTGGATTGGAATTGGGATTGACATATGAAGGTAAAGTTTTACCTCCAGCCACATTACATTGCTTGTATTGGCTACTGCTTACAGTCGTTGAATTTACTGTAAAAGAAATCTTGTCATAATCGGACAAATTAGCAGTGCCAAGGTCAATTTTAAATGCTATGGCCTGATTACTATTAGTGTGTGTGTACGTGAAGCTTGTTGATGTACTGCTGGAGACTGATGGTGCCGTGCCGTTATTGCCATCAATTCCTGTAAAGGTCACTGCAGAAAAATCAACATTTATAGGAGGCAATGGTAGTACAGGAGCCTTCCACTGTGCGAACAACGCTAGATCATTATTCGGCATTACAGAGGTTTTGCTATATGATGTTCCTGAACCGTCATTTACAGTGTTCCATCCCTTGAAAGTATAACCATCAGTTCTTGGCGCCGGATCCGGCAGGTTACTAAGAGTAGCGCCTACAAGAACCTGCATAGAAGCAACAGTTCCGGTTCCTCCATTAACATCAAATGTTATGGTATGCCGTGTTCCCTGAGTAAAGACAACTTGGGTAAATTTAATGGTTTTTTTATCATTATTGCCACATTGAATTGCAATACCATTCGTGCCCCCTGCATCAGCTATTCTATATTTCAAAGTGCCGGGAGTGGAAAGGTTCGGGTATGCATTTCCATTTATGTCAGGATAATTAGTTGAATTATTGTACTGTTTTACCCAATTATTAGACGAGACTTGGTCGGTCGCTATATACGAAATTTCGAAATAGTCGTAATTAGCGATATTATCAATGACTGTCTGTGGGAATTTATAACGAATCGCGCCTTTTGTGTAAGTCGCGCTTCCGTCCGCATTCATAGTTCCAGTCCAAGTATCCTGTCCGCCAGCATTCCCGCTGTTATTTTCAAGTTGCGGCGCAATATGTGTCACTGTAGTTCCGGAAACTTGCGGAGTTCCGGCTACAAATTTCCATTTGGCAAACACGGTGATGTCGGCGTTAACAGGGGTTGAAGCGGTAAAATCTGTGCCTTTGCCGTCTGCTGCCGTATTCCAGCCGTCAAAGACCACGCCGACGCCCCAGCCTTCACTTCTTGTCGGCGGTGTGGGTAATGTTGTTACCGTGCCGCCTTCAGCTACCTTTGTTGTTGGATTTGGTTCTGTGGCGCCTGAAGTATCGGTGTTGTTTTTGTTAAAGGTAACGACAGGAACAGCGGTCCACCGGGCATACACGGTGATGTCATCATTAACAGTAGTTTCGGCGGTAAATTCAGTTCCGCCGGTTTCTTCATGGGTATCGTACCAGCCGTCAAATGTGTAGCCTGACCGTGTCGGCGCTGTCGGTAACGCGTCTACTGTTGTCGCCGGATAGATTACCTTTTTGGTTGTGTTTGCAGATGATCCTCCAAATGATCCTCCATTAGGGTTAAAGATAACGGTAAATCCAGCAACCCACTGCGCATATACGGTGATGGTAGCGGTAACAGGGGTTGTGGCGGTGAACACTGAGCCTGAGCCGTCTTGCTCGGTGTTCCATTCCTTGAACACGTAATCCGAACGACCAGGCGCGGTCGGCAGTGCGTCTATCATTGTGTCAGGCGGAGTTACTACTTTTTGATTTGGCATCGGAGGTACATCTCCGCCGTTCCCGTCAAATGTAACGATGAAAGAGTTTGCTTCTATTTTCGTCCATATAGCATACACGGTAACATTCTCGGTAACAACGGTATCGCGATCCCATACGGTGCCTGAGCCGTCCGCCTTAGTGTTCCATTCTTTGAATATGTATCCTTCTCTGGACGGCCGTGTAAACTGCTGATTGCCGATAGTATTGTCAGGGAAGGTTACTGTTATAACTTTTGGGTTCGCCTCAGTATCTCCGCCGTTTTTGTCGCAGGTAATGTAAAAAGACTTAGCGGTCCACTGCGCGTACACGTTGATGTCGGTGGTAACAGGGGTAGCGGCGGTGAAATCGTCGCCTGAGCCGTCTGCCTCAGTGTTCCATCCCGCGAATGTGTATCCTATCCTGGTCGGCGCTGTCGGGAGCGCGTCAATAGTTGTGGCGGGGGGGACTACCTCTATTTGAGGCGGGTCGGCCTCTGTATCTCCGCCGTTCTTGTGAAAGGTAACGATTAGCTCGCCGGACTGTGTCTGGTGTCTCCACTGCGCGTACACGGTGATGTCGCCAGTAACAGGGGTTGAGGCGGTGAATGGGGTGCCTGAGCCGTCCGCCTGAGTGTTCCATCCGGTAAACGCGTGACTATCCCGCGTTGGCGGTGTAGGTAACGAGTCTATTGTTGTCGCCGGAGAGTATACTGTTTTGGTTGTCGGGGTTGCATCCGTATCTCCGCCGTTTTTGTCAAAAGTAACTGTCCATCCTTTGACGTCACTTCCGGACGAGCCGCCGGAACAGGCTGCAAAGAAACATGCTACTAATGTTACGGCTAATAATATCAGCCATATTTTCTTCATCATAAATTTCCTCCTGATTGGATTTTAACCCCTCAACGGGGGTTAGCTTTATAGGGACGTTTAAACTATAATCTTACCGTTTGATTATACCTTGGTTTTTAATAAAGCGCAATAAGAATAAAATTATATTTATATTGATATTTTAACAAAATTATATTGAATTCCGCAAAATTTACAAAAATCTAACATCCAAAAACAACCTAAAAATCGTAATTCTACAACAAAGATTGTTCAATTTAAACGTCCTATTAAATTAACCATGTTTATGCGTTTTGTTTGACAAAGTTATAAACCGGCGTTTAAGCAATTTCTCTTTTTTGCCATACGAAAATGGCTTTCCCAAAATTTATATTTTCCTTGACTTTCCGATTAATTGTTGTATACTTCTAACTGTTGTATATTTCTATCATCTTGTTATTTAAAACATCCATAATAACGGAAAAAACAAAAAAATGGGGGCAAAAGCGTGAAATACATATTTGTGGCAGGCTTTTTCTTTATAGTCGGCAGTCTTTACGCTTTGTCCGGAGCGTTCGCGGGTCTTGGCATGGAAGTTAACGCGAATACCCGCGACGGCGCGGCTTTTGGCGGCGGCTTGTCGGCCGGATTGGATATAAATCAGCAATTCAGCTTTGGCATAAAAGCCGTTGTAAGTTCCGGTCCGGACGCAATTACTTCGCTGGAAACAGCCGGCTTTTTTCGCTATTACCTTCCGTTTAAGTTCACCGGCCTTTTCGCGCAGGCGGAATTGGGCGCGGTGATTTTTTTTGAAGACGGCAAAAACTACCCGGCGTTTCTTGGCGGCGCGGCTTTTGGCTGGCGTTATGATTTTAATAAAAACTGGCACATAGAACCTTATGTCCGCTGCGGTTACCCTTTTATATGGGGAGCGGGTTTTATGGCCGGTTATCATTTTGATTTTAAATAAACAGCGGTAAGGAGAAGACGATGAAAAAATTTACTATTATACTGATTGGAATACTGACGCTTTTATCCTGCGGTAACCCCTTTGTAAACAGTATTTTACCGGATAAAAACGGCAATAAGGCCCCTGTCGTTGTCGAGCCTGATACAACCGATCCTGACGTCATTGAGATTAAAATTGTAATTTCCGGCAATACCCAGGGAGACAGTGTTACAGCTTCACATAAATTCAGTAAAGACGGAGATGAAATAACGCTCAATTATAACGTCGCCAAAACCAAGCTTCACAACAGGCTTGTTTTTTCCGGCACAAAAACGGTTATTGAGCAGGTTGGCAGCGCGGGAAGCGGTTCAAAAAAGTATATTGTAAACGAAGAAGACTCGACCGAAGGCGTTATCACTATTCACGCCGTGTTTTCACATTCAGACAAGGAGTTTGATGACATAGCGTTTGCTGATAACGATAATGAATCCAGAGTTTATGGTTCCCAAGCTTTTACCAAAGCGATTGTAAATACAGGTAAAGGTTCGGGAGCGATAAGCTATGCCTCAAGCGATTCAACGGTAGCGGAAGTCAGCGGCGGCGGATTGGTAACCATACTAAAAGCGGGAACTACCGACATCACCGCGGTAAAAGCGGCGGACGATAAGTATGAGAAAGCCGAAGCTGTCTACACCCTGACTGTTACGCATTTGCAATTAACCATTTCGGATCCGGCAGTTGCAACGACAAAAACTTATGACAGTTCCGCAAACGCGGTTGTTAACGAAATTGGCGCGCTTGCCAATAAAGTCGGCGATGACGCGGTGACAGTGTCCGCCACTGCAAGTTTTGACTCGAAAAACGCCGGAGCAAGACAGATTACCGTTGTATACGCCATCACAGGCGCGGACGCGGGTAATTATATCAAACCGGTTAATTACACAATTAACGGCACTATAAACAAGTTGCAGCTAACGGTAACTGATTCTGTTACAAATACTAAACCTTATGACGGCAATACAAACGCGGCGGTTTCAATTATTACTTACAATAAAATAAGCGCCGATGTTTTAAATGTAACCGCCGCCGGTACATATAACGCGGCGACTGTGGCTGGAGCGAGTCAAATTACCGTCTCTTATACCCTTAGCGGCGCGGACGCCGGCAATTATAATAAACCGGCTGATTATACGACCTCCGGTACTATCACAAAAGCGGCCGGAAGCGCGGTATCTGTTCCGAAAACGGCTTCTAAAACGGATACCAGCATTACAGTCCGCGCTGTAACCTTAACATCGCCCAACTTGGGGCAAACCGCCGAATACGCGATTGGGACATCAAGCTCCGCGCCGACAACTAGTTGGCAGGATGGGCATACTTTTATCGGATTAACCAAAGACAGTATATGGTATATTTTTGCAAGGTCAAAGTTAAATGATAACTGTGAAGCGGGAACGGCGCGGGTAAGCGCGGCAATACAAGTAATGGACGATTCGTACAGAAATACGGTAATTGATTTTGAAGGTGACGCGATAGGAAAGACGTATTCGTATACATCCGGCGACAATAATCCAAGTAAGGTAGCGGTTGCCGCTGATCCGGCCAATTTGGGGCAGAAATCACTGCAAATTACCACAGGCGGTAACGGCTGGAATCAGGCGGCTATCATTCCGGTTTATCTGCCATATCCGTTGTCCAACTACGACTCTTTCTCTTTCAGGTTCAGACTGCTTAGTATAGGAAACGATACAAAGCCCAGATCGATTCAAGTTTACGCGGCGAATAATACGTCCACTTTTGTACGTTACGGTTTTGGAAATACACCAAGCGACGAACATGACTTTGCCGCCAATTTAGTGGGAGGCACAACGGCAGTACTCTTTGACAACAGCTATAAGGATAAATGGACAGAATATGAAATAACAATTACTAATCCTGGCAACGCAATCAAAGATTTAATTGGCAATATCTATATAGCCATAGGCATGAACTGTAACGATGTAAGGGACTATCTGTTAGACGATCTCACCTTCCTGATGAAAGATAGCTTTGATCCGCCGCCGTTTATTACCCCAACTTCCGCGGCATTTGATTTAAAAACAGGATCGCAAGCTGACATTCCGGTAACTATGGCTCTACAGGGTAATACTTTGACCGGCATCACTAGCTCCGGTACATCTTTTTCAAGCGCCAATTATACCGTTAGCGGTAACACAGTAACATTGAAAAAAGAATACCTTGCGTTACAGACAGAAGGTACAACGACGACGTTTACTTTTACTTTCAGCGACGGGACAACCAGGACTATTTTGGTTTCAATTAGAAACAGCGCGAACCTTGTTCTTAAGTATGATTTTTCTAAATCCGCTAATGGCGCTGTACCCGGAATGACATATTCTTCAAGCAACATATCCGCGACAGTAAACGGAGGAATTTTACAAGTAACAAAATCCAATTCCAATCATACAACCGAGAAATTTATTTTGTCTTTTAATGTGGGAACGGGTAATCTTTCCAATTATTCAGAATTTAAAATAAATATAAAAGTATCAAGTGGGGATGGCGGTTATAAAGACCTTAGAGCTTGGGCAGATACAACTGAGCTTGGCTCCAAACAAGCCAATTTTACGGTAGGAGGAGCTTATCAGGATGTATCAGTGCCTATTACCCACGCAAGCGCGAATACTTATACCGGAGAAGTCAGGATAGGATTTGGGTTAAATAACACTCAAGCTGTTACTTATGAGATAAGGAGCATAGAGTTGGTGTCTAAATAATAGAAGGAAAGGGAAACAAAAGGAGAAGGAATGAAAAAGTTTACTATTATACTGCTTGTAATACTGGCGCTGTTTTCAGCATGCGGGAAACCCGGCGGCGGACTGCCGGATGAAGATAAACCTATTGATCCTTCCGATCCTGACGCTATCGCAATTAATATTGTAATGTCCGGTAATGAAACCGGCGACAATGTTACCGCAGCGCCCGCTTTAGGGAAAGCCGGGGTTGAAATAACGCTTAATTTTACACTTGCCGCTAAAAGCCTTCACAACCGTCTTGTTTTTTCGGGCACAAAAACGGCTATTTCGCAGGCGGACAGCGCGGGGAGCGGTACAAGAAAGTACGTAATAAACGCTGATGACGCGGTTGATGGCACTATAACTATAAACGCGGTATTTGCCCACTCGGATAAGGAACTTGACACCATAGCGTTCGCGGATACCGCTAATGTAACAAAAACCTTGGGCGACGCTCCGTTTACAAGAGCAATTACAAATACAGGTAAAGGCTCAGGAGCGATAAGTTATGCCTCAAGCGATACGGCTGTTGCGGAAGTTAACTCCGCCACAGGAGTTGTGACAATAATTTATGTGGGAACTGCGGAAATTACCGCGACAAAGGCCGCGGACGCGGTTTATGAAAAAGCAGAAGCCAGATACACTCTGACCGTCGTCCATAAGTCTGTTGAAGTGCCAAGAACTACGTTAGTTGATTTTGAGGCCGACGCTGTAGGAAAAACTTATGAATCCACCAAAGCCGGTTCCGCCCCTGCGGTGAAGGTTGCCGCGGACCCGCTCAATTCGGGGCAGAAATCGTTGCAGATAACCAGCACTACTTATAATCAGGCGGCTATTGTTCCGGTTAATCTTCCTGTTGAACTGCGCAACTATAAATCTTTATCATTCAGATTTAACCTGTTAAGCGGCGCCAATTTAAACAATCAGTCAATTATGGTTTACATCGCCAAGAACATATCAGATTTTAAACAATATGGTTTTGGAAATCCGGCGGACAGCCAATACGCGCAATTTGCTGACAAGCTGCTGGGAAGCACGCCTGCGGAAAACATAGGCGATAACCATAGAAATAAATGGACTAATTATGAGATAACGATCAACAATCCCGGCGCGGCAATTAAGGATTTCAAGGGCGATTTATATATTGCCATAGGGATTAACTGCCAAAACGGCGCGGATTATCTGTTAGACGATCTTACCTTCAGGATGAAGGACGATTTTAATCCGCCGCCCATTATAATACTGCCAGCGCCCAGGCCTTCTTCAACGGGAGCCGTGGTATCCGGCAATTACCGCAACATGTTTAAGGAATGGGGAAAAACCGACGCGGAAGTTACCGCTAAGGTAAACTCAATATGGAACAGGCTGTTTAACGGTTCTGATACGGAAAAAATCTACTATACGGTAGGTTCCGACATGGCGTACATTCTTGATTCGGGCAACAACGATGTCCGTTCAGAAGGAATGTCCTACGGCATGATGATGTGCGTTCAGTTAAATAAAAAGACTGAGTTTGATCGCTTATGGAAATGGGCGAAGACATATATGTACAATGATAAAAATAACGGCAAAAATTCCAGGGGTTATTTCTCGTGGCAGTGCGGCACGGACGGCAGTAAAAAAGACGTGAACCCCGCTCCGGACGGCGAATTTTATTTTGTAACTTCTCTGCTGTTCGCGTCCGCCCGCTGGGGAGACGGAACCGGCGATTTTAATTACGGAAAGTGGGCAAGGCAGGTTCTCTATGACATGCTGCACCGCACGGCGCCGCCTGATCCTTACAGCGAACCGCCTATGTTTAACAAAAGCAATAATATGGTTTATTTTACTCCCTACGGCGGAGATTTGCATACCGATCCTTCTTATCATTTACCGGCGTTTTATGAAGTTTGGGCATTGGAACTGGAAAATGACTGGAAGAATAACAAGTTATACGATACTGCCAATACATGGAAAACTTTGGCTGAATTAAAAACAGACATTGATTTTTATAAACAGGCGGTACAGGCAAGCAGGGCTTTCTTCCCGAAAACAACAAACGCGACAACAGGGCTTGGACCTGATTACGCTAATTTTGACGGAACGCCCAAAAGCGGAGAACACGGTGATTTCCGGTATGACGCGTGGCGTATCGCGATGAACATAGCCGTAGACTACGCGTGGTGGGCGGCGGATTCATGGCAGAAGACATTTGCCGACAGGATTCAGGCGTTCTTTTATAGTAAGGGAGTCACTTCTTACGGAAGCCTGTGGACATTAAGCGGGACGCTGCTTAGCGCAAACAACGCCGGCGATCATTCCGCGGGGCTGGTTGCGTGTAACGCTGTCGCGTCCCTTGCGGCGGAAAATGTGAACGCCTGGAAATTTATCGAAAATTTCTGGGAAATGCCCATGACATCGGGGACATACCGTTATTATGACGGGTGTTTGTATATGTTGGGTTTGTTGCATGTAAGCGGTAATTTTAAGGCGTATCTTTCATCTAATACTGCGCCGGTTCAAAATCCGGTTATAAATCCGACAACCGCGGTATTTGATAAAAAAACAAGTCAGCAAGCCGACATTACGGTAACCATGACGCCTAACGGGAATACATTGTCGAACATCAAAAACGGTTCTGCAGCCCTTACAAGCGGTACGCAGTATACCATAAACGGCAATTCTGTAACGATAAAGAAAGAATATTTAGCGGCGCAGTCTGTAGGGACTGTAACGCTGGTCTTTACATTCAGCGCGGGTACTACGCAAAATCTTGTTATTACAGTTACGGATACCTCAAATTCAAGTATCAGCCCCACAACCGCAGCTTTCGATAAAAGATCAGACTTGCAGGCTGATATTACGGTAACCATGACGCTTAACGGAAATACTTTGACAAGCATCAGTAACGGCGGAACACCGCTTACAAGCGGTACCAACTATACCGCAAGCGGCAGTACGGTTACAATTAAGAAAGAATATCTGGCGGCACAGGCTGTAGGGACAACGACGCTTACCTTTACATTCAACGCGGGGACAGCCGCAAGTCTTGTTATCACTGTAAAAGAAAGCCAGGCAGGCGGCGGAACAGGGACCAGCTATAACTTTACGAAGGATACCTTCCTTGTCGGATACCCGAAATACAGCGGAACCGGCATAGTTGCGGTTATAAACGGAGGAGTTTTACAAGTAACAAAATCTAATACATCTTCAACTGAGTCGTTTGTAATTTCTTTCAATCTGGGAGCGGGCGGGAATATCTCCAATTATTCCGGTATTAAGGTAAACATGCAGGGAGTAAGCGGGGATTACACTTATAAAAATTACATAGCATGGGCAAGTACTTCTACCGGTACCCAGCTTGGCAGCGTAGCATCCTCATTAACGACATCTTTTAAGGATGTATTAATACCGCTCTCAGGCTCGCTTGCCGCCAATTCTGAAGGAATAGTAGAAATAGGGTTTGGTTTCCCCAGCGCTAATGCTTATGTTTATGAGATAAAAAGCATAGAGTTGATTCCTAAATGAGTAACTTCTAACTACTAACTTTTACAATTGTGCGATAGTCTCCGGGGGGAGGCCTGTATACTTACTGATTTGCGATATAGACATATTGTCAGCTTTCATTTTTCTGGCGTTATCGAGGTTGGCTTTGTTTTGGCCTTCGATAAGTCCTTCGTTGCGGCCTTTTTTTTCGGCGTCTGCCATCCCGCTCCGCCAGTCAAGTTCGCCCTTCATAAGGCTGGTTTGAAGAGCGTATGCTTCATATTCCGCTGAAACTTGACATAGTGTGTTTGTAGCCATAGCAATTCCCTCCTCGTTGTCTATTATCTCATCTATTTTCTCTCTTTTTGCCCCGTTTGTCAAATACTGTAAATATGCCGCCCATCGTTCAGTGCTTGTCATTTCTTCTATCGGTTTGTCTATGATTACCGATGTTTTTTCAAGTTCCAGTGTGATTATCCTTATCTTGCCGTCCAGTGAAACATTGGTCTGCGGATCATAATACTGGAAAACGTGTGATAGGTATTTATCGGGGAAGAATAATTTTTGCGCCAGTATTGAAATCTGATATGTTTCTTTCAAGTCGAAATAGGTTTTATCTATGCCCGCTATTTCCTGTCCTACGAACAATCTGGACACAAAATACTCAATCCGCTTTAATTCGTCGTCAATCGGATGAAATGACATTTCCACGTCGATTGGTTCTCTGTCTTTGCTCATACAGGAAATATCGTACCTGATTTTCTTCTGTCCAAGAAAACCGGTAGCAGGCTCATTAGCGACAATGGTTTCCACCTCGACAGCACGCCCGATAAGCGCTGAAATCAATCTCGACAACGCGCCTCTTGATTCATATGTGTTTTTGGTGAATACGGCTTTGAACACTTGATCGGAGCGGATGTCCAAGATACGTTTCCCTTCCCTAAAAGGGAAAAAGATGCCCCACTCGTTTTGGGCAGGGTTTTCATTGTTAGATTCCATAATTATCTCCATATAGTTTTATCCCGAACCTTCAAAAGAAGGTTCAAACTATATATATGATCGCAGATGAAAAAAGCATTACTTTCGCGGGTAAAATTTTGAAAATTTTTACAAATTTCCACAGTTTACGGTGTTTTTTTAAAAACAACCCCGTTTATGACAAAAAATAGAAATTTGTCAATCTGGCTTATTTTTATTATTTTTTTTGTTTATTAAAAAAACTGTTGACATATTTTTTTTTCTCCGGTATAATTACAATAGGTAAAAAATAACAAATAGTCGAAAGACTAAAATATAGTTCAGTTCATCTTGTTTTACTCTTTTGGGTACAGGCGTTATTTTAACGCCCCTGCTGTCGTGTATTCATGCCATAAAAGCAGGAAAAAAAGGGAGAAGAAAGGAGAAAATATGAAGAAATTTACCATTATGATGCTGGCGGCGCTGGTTTTGTTCTCTGCCTGTAAAATTACCTCAGATACAGAGATCGATGGAAAAGGAAACGGAAAAGGCTTTGAGCAAGACGATGAGCTTATTGATGATGGGTCAAATTCGTCTGAACCAACCGATCCGCCTGACCCATCCGGTCCCGGCGTACCGTCTGATCCAAACGGCATCATAATCAGGATTGAAATGTCCGGTAATGTTGAAGGCGACAGCGTTATTTCTTTATCTGATTACGGTAAAGCCGGAGTGGAAATAACGCTTACCTATATTCTTGCCAATATAAAAGATAACAACAGGATTATTTTTTCCGGTACCAACCCGGCTGTCGAAGAGGTGGACGCCGCGGGCAGCGGTGAAAGGAAGTACGTAATAGCCGAAGATGACGCGGTTGAAGGCGTTATCACCATTAACGCTATGTTTACCCATACGGATAAACAGCTTAATACCATTGAATTTGCGGATACAAGTAACGAAGAAATTGTTTACGGCGATTCTTTTACCAAAGAAATAACAAATACCGGCTTTGGCTCGGGCGCGATAAGTTATGATTCAAGCGATAAAAGCGTAGCGACAGTGAATAACTCCGGGAAGGTGACTGTACTTAAAGTCGGAACTACCACAATCACCGCGGCAAAGGCGGCGGACGCAATTTATGAAAAGACCGAAGCCAGGTATATCCTGACCATTACGCCGCTTAAACTGATTATAGCGGCTCCTGAGATTAAATCTAAAGTATATGACGGCACAACAAAAGCGAATATTACCATTGGCGCTCTTACAAATAAAATCAAAAATGACACAGTAACCGTATTGGCTGACGCCAATTTTAATTCGGCGGACGTGTCAAACGCGAATATGATCACCGTTGTTTACACCATTACGGGCGCGAGCGCGGACAATTATATTGAACCGGATGATTATGAAATAGAAGGAAAAATCTTAAAAGCGGTCGGCGGAATTGTTAATGTTAACCCGGAGGCGCAGAATATAACATCGACCAGCATTACCAGTAAGCCGGTTACTACAAGCACAGGACAATTAGCTGAATACGCGAAAGCGGCAACAACCACTGCGCCGTCAACCGGTTGGCAGGAGACTCTGATTTTCAGCGGATTAACTCCCAGTACCGGTTATTATCTTTTCGCGCGGGCAAAAGAAAACGACAATTACCTGACCGGCGAGGCGAAGGTAAGTTCTAAAATTACAACGGATTTGCCCAGCATAAGCATTAAAATCAATATGACCGGCAAAACCGGCAGCGACAATGTTACGGCGGCGCCTTCGTCCGGTAAAGCCGGAACGGAAATAACGCTTAGTTATACCCTTGAAAAATCAAAAGCGAACAACAGGCTTGCTTTTTCGGGCACATCAGCGGCTATTGAAGAGGTTTACGGCGCGGGAACAGGCAATGCTGTAACCGGTACAAGAACTTATGTTATAAAGGAAGCGGACGCGGACCAAAACATTATCACCATTAACGCGGCATTTACCCACGCGGAGCTTGTACTTGATACAATAGCGTTTGCGAATACAAATAATGAAGAAAAAGTTTACGGTTCAGCCGCCTTTACAAAAGCAATTACGAATACCGGTAAAGGCTCCGGCGCGATAACATATTCCTCAAGCGACACAAGCGTCGCGGCAGTAAACGTAACCACAGGCGCGGTAACAATTGTTAAAGTGGGAACCGCCACAATTACCGCGACAAAGGCGGCGGACGAAGTTTACGCGCAGACTACCGCCTCCTACACATTGACGGTTACAAAGCTGCAGCTGACTATAGCGAATCCATCGGTTACAACAACCAAACAATATGACGGCACCAATACCGCGACGGCCACTCCCGGCGCGCTTTCAAATAAAGTCGGTAACGATGCGGTAACAGTAGAAGCGGAAGCCAAATTCAATTCGGCAAACGTGGCGAGCGCGAACCAGATCACCGTAGAATATTCTATTTCCGGCGCGAATGCCGGCAACTATATCAGACCGGTTAATTACACGGTTACGGGCTCAATCACCAAAGCGGCAGGCGCGGCGGTAAGCGGCAGCCCGACAGAGAAATCCAAAACGGCAAACAGCATTACCGTTAATACTGTAACCGTAGACGCGGTTAACAACGGACAAACCGTAGAATACGCGATTTCTACATCAACAACCGCGCCGGCGTCGTCAAGCGATTGGAAAAGCGGGACGACTTTCGACAACTTAAGCGCGAATACCGGTTATTATGTTTTCGCGCGTTCAAAGGAAAGCGCCAATTATAACGCGGGTACGGCAAAGACAAGCGCGAAAATAACGACGGAACTTCTGGCTAACACAATATCGTTTGCGGCTCCTCTCAGCGAAAGCAGAGTTTACGGAACAAACTTTACAAAAGCGCTTTCAGTCACAGGTGCAGGATCGGGAGCGGTAACTTATTCCTCCGGCGATACAAGTATAGCGACGGTGGATTCCAACGGGGTAGTAACGCTTAAAAAAGCGGGAGGACCCATTACAATAAAAGCGATAAAAGCGGAGGACGGAGGTTACGCGCAGGCTGCCGCCGAGTACACCTTGACCGTTACGCAGTTGCAGCTGACTATAGCGAATCCGACAGTTACAACAACGAAGGTATATAACAACAATACAACCGCGGCGGTCACCGTTGGCAGCCTTACAAATGTAGTCGGCAGCGACACGGTAACCGTATCCGCTACCGCCGCCTACAATTCCGCTAACGTGGCAGCCGCTGACAAAATAACAGTTGTTTACGCCATTTCCGGAACTAACGCGGCTAATTATATCAAACCGGTTGATTATCAGGTTGCCGGTACTATCACAAAAGCAAACGGAGCGGATATTAGCGGTTCAAGCACTGTGTCGGGTACTAAAACGGCAACAAGCATAACTATTAATTCGGTAAATGTATCAACACAAAACAATCCTGGCAATCAAACCACGGAATACGCGATTTCGACAACATCAACCGCGCCTACGAGCGGCTGGCAGGACGACAGAACTTTCAATAATTTAACTCCTAATACAGCTTATTATTTATTTGCACGCGCAAAGGAAAACGCCAATTATTTTGCCGGAAAACCGAAGGCAAGTACTGCGTCATTAACAACGGATAAAGCAACTATTACCGTTATTATTGTTAAGTCGGGCAATACAGGAAGCGACAATGTTACAGTTTCACCCGCGTCGGGCGTTGACGGGACATCGGTAACGCTCAGCTATACATTAAGCAAGACTGATTCAAGAAACAGGCTTACCTTCAGCGGTACAACCTTAGCTATTGAAGAGGTTAACAGCGCGGGGACAGGCGCTGCTGTAACCGGTACAAAGACTTATGTAATAAAGGAAGCGGACTCAACTGAGTATAAGATCACCATTAACGCGGCATTTGCCCATTCGGCTCTTGAGCTTAACACCATAGCGTTTGCGAATACAAATAACGAAACCAAAGAATACGGTTCCGCAAGCTTCACCAAAGCTATTACAAATACAGGTTTAGGCTCAGGCGCGATAACTTATGCCTCAAGCGACACAAGCGTAGCGACGGTAAACAACGGCACCGGAGCGGTAACAATTGTTAAAGCGGGAGAAACTACAATCACCGCGACAAAAGCGGCGGACACGACTTACGCGCAAGCCACCGCCGATTACACCCTGACCGTTACGCCGCGGCAGTTAACTAAAGCAAACCCGACAGTTACAACGTCGAGAGCATATAACGGCTCTACAACAGCGGCCGTTACCAATGTAGGCGCTTTGAATAATAAAGTCGGAAGCGACGATGTAACCGTATCCGCCTCTGCCAACTACAACTCGGCAACAGTAGCGGAAGCGAATCTGATCACCGTTGTTTACACAATTTCCGGCGCAAGCATCGGTAATTATATAAAACCCGTTGATTTCACAATTGCGGGTACAATCACCAAAGCGACAGGCGGGACAATCAACGGTAATGTGACCGGGACTTCCACATCGGCAACAAGTATAACTGTGAACACGGCAACGATAACAACGCCGAACTCGGGCGGTCAAATCGTTGAATACGCGGTATCAACTTCGTCAACCGCGCCCGCGAACGGCTGGCAGGAAGAATTGGTTTTCTCCGGATTAACCACCGGCAGTGAGTATTATATCTACGCCCGCGCAAAGGCAACCGACAATTACAATGCCGGATCGGCAAAACAATCAAGCGCGAAAGTAAAAGTAGATTATCAGGCTAATACAATCGCGTTTGCGGATGCCAACAGCGAAACCAAAGAATACGGTTCTGCGGTATTTACCAAAGCGATAACAAATACCGGTTCAGGCACCGGAGCGATTAGTTATACCTCAAGCAGCACAGCCGTAGCGACAGTGAACGCCGCCACAGGAGCGGTAACAATACTTAAAATAGGAACCACGACAATCACCGCGACAAAAGCGGCGGACAATACTTACTCGCTGGCCACAGCTTCCTACACATTGAACGTTACGCCATTGCAGTTGACTATAGCAAATCCGAATGTTACAACGACAAAGGAATATAACGGCAATACAACCGCCGCGGTTACCGCAGGCGCGCTTTCAAATAAAGTCGGAAACGACACGGTAACAGTATCCGCCGCCGCCAACTACAACTCGGCAAACGCGTCGGAAGCGAATCTGATCACCGTTGTTTATACCATTTCCGGTACGAGCGCGACTAATTATATCAAGCCGGTTGATTACACAATTGCCGGTACTATCACTAAAAAGGCAGGCGCGGCGACCAGTTCACAAAGCGCCGGTACCCCGTCAGCGGCTTCTACAACGGCAACCAGCATTACCACTACTACAGTAAACATATCGTCCACTAACCCCGGCAATCAAACCATTGAATACGCGATCGCGACATCAACAACCTTGCCGACAAGCGGCTGGCAGGACGGGAAAACTTTTGATAATTTAGCTCCCAATACCGAATATTATATCTTCGCGCGCGCAAAGGAAAACGACAATTACAGCGCCGGAACGGCAAAGACAAGCGCGAAAATAACGACGGATCGCCAGGCTGGCGCCATAACGTTTAGCGCCCCGCTTGAGGAAAGCAAAGTTTACGGCTCTAACTTTACAAAAGCGATTGCGTCCGGCAGTTTGGGCACAGGAGCGGTTAGCTATTCTTCAAGCGACACAAGCGTAGCGACAGTGGCAAGCGGCGGAGTAGTAACTCCTGTTAAAGTGGGAACAGCTGTAATCACCGCGACAAAAGCGGCGGATGCAACTTACGCGCAAGCCACAGCTTCCTATACTCTTACCATTACGGCTCTGCAGCTAACCAAAGGAAATCCGACTGTTGCGGCGAAGACATACGACGGCACTACAACAGCGACTCTTTCCACTGTCGGCGCGCTTAACAATGTAAAAAGCGGCGACACAGTAAATGTAGCCTACGAAGCCAACTTCGCCTCGGCAAACGCGGGATCGAATATCGCTGTCACCGTTGTTTACACAATTTCAGGCGCGAGCGCGGGTAACTATATAGCGCCTGTCAACTACACGACGACCGGCACTATCAACAAAGCGGCAGGCGGAACGGTCTCAGCACCGGTATCAGCTTCAAAAACATCAACCAGTATTACCGTTAACGCTGTAACGGCTCCCACCACCGGGCAAACCGTGGAATACGGGGCCGTGATATCAACAAGTAATAACACGCCGAGCACTTGGACGGATAGTACTACAATAAGCGGATTAAACGCTAATACCGCTTACAACCTTTATGCCCGCTCAAAGTCTAACGACAATTACAATGCAGGGACAGCGGTAAAATCATCTTCGACAACAACAACTGATCTGTCGAATAATGTCATAGCGTTTGATCCCACAGAAGTAAGCAAAGTCTACGGTTCCGGCAACTTTACAAAAACGCTTTCGACTACAGGTTCTGGCACAGGAGCGATAACATATGCCTCTGGTGACACCAGCATAGCGACAGTGAACGCTACATCAGGAGCAGTAACTTTAGTTAAAGTGGGAACCGTTATAATCACCGCGACAAAAGCGGCGAATGGAGGTTACGCGCAGGCCACCGCCAGTTATACTCTGACTATCACCAAAGCGGCTGGAGGAACGGTCACAGCGCCGACAGTGGCATCCAAATCATCAACCAGCATTACAGTTAATACTGTAACGGCTCCCAGCGGACAAACAGTAGAATACGCGGCGGATAAAACAACAACCGCGCCGTCAACAGGCTGGACGGACAGTGCGACAATAACCGGATTAACCGCCAGTACCGCTTATTACATTTACGCCCGGGCAAAAGAAAATGACAATTACAATGTGGGAACCGCGGCAAGGACAACCTCTACAACAACAACGGATGGGCTTACCAATACAATAGCGTTTGAATCTGCAACAGTAAGCAAACCTTACGGAGCCGACTTTACCATAACGCTTTCAAATACAGGTTCCGGCACAGGAGCGGTAACTTATGCTTCAAGCGACACAAGCGTAGCGACAGTGACCAACGCCGGAGTTGTAACACCCAAGAAAGTGGGAACAACCACAATCACCGCGACAAAAGCGGCGCAGGGAGGTTACCCGCAAGCCACAGCATCCTATTCTCTTACCATTACGGCGCTGCAGCTGACTATATCAAATCCGACGATTACAGCGTCGAAGAAATATGACGGCACTACAACCGCGGCTGTTACCAAGGGTACGACTGTTACCGGAGTAAAGAGCGGCGACACAGTAACTGTAAACGCCGCCGCCAGCTATGCCTCGGCGGATGTGGGAACAGGGAAAACAATAACCGTTGTTTACACACTTACCGGAACGAGCGCGGGCAACTATGCGGCGCCGGTTGATTACACGGTAACAAACGGCGTAATCACCAAAGGGGACGGCGGAACGGTTACAGCCCCGACAGTGGCTTCAAAAACATCAACAAGCATTACCGTTAACGCTGTAACGGCGCCCAGCGGACAAACCGTAGAATACGCGGCGGATAAAACAACAACCGCGCCGTCAACAGGCTGGACGGACAGTACTACAATAAGCGGATTAACGGCTAATACCGCTTATTACCTCTACGCCCGCGCAAAGGCAAACGACAATTACAACGCGGGAACCGCGGCAAGAACAACTTCGACAACAACAACGAATGCGGCTTCTGCGGCTACAACCACGGTAATTAACTTTGAGAGTGACGCGATAGATAAAAATTATGATTACACGGAAGGCGATAATAAGCCTACATCTGTGAAAGTTGTAGCCGACCCGGTCAATTCGGGAAAAAAATCACTGCAGGTTTCCAGCAATGGACCTAACAGCGATAAGGGTTACAATCAGGCGGCTGTCATTCCGGTAAATTTGCCGTATACGGTAAAAGATTATGATTTCTCATTCAAGTTCTGTCTTGTAAGCGGCAACACAGGCACAAACCTGGACACTAAACAAATTCAGGTTTATATAGCGAAAGACAAAGCCACATTTAAGAAGTGGGGCTTTGGAAACGGGTCAAGCGAACAAAATCACTTTGCGGGTAACCTGCTTGGAGCGGCGCCTTCGACGGCAGTAAACTTCGGCGACACCTACAAAAACAAATGGACTGAATATTCAATTACGATCACCAATCCGGGCGACGCGATTAAAGACCTGACAGGCGATTTATTTATAGCTATAGGAATTAACTGTAAAACCAACGCGGTTTACCTGTTCGACGACATCACCTTTACCCCGAAGTCCGGCTTTACGCCGCCTCCGCCTCCGCCGCCTCCGCCTGCCGCGCCGACTCCGCCTTCAACCGGAGCCGTATCGTCAAAAACATACAGAAATATGTTTAAGGAATGGGGAAAGACCGACTCCGAGGTTACCACAAAAGTAAACACCGCGTGGAACAAACTGTTTGTGAACGGGGTGGAATCCGGAGATAATGCCGAAAGAATCTATGTGGAGACTGGAAGCGACATGGCGTACATCCATACGTTTGACAGCAACGATGTCCGTTCCGAAGGAATGTCCTACGGCATGATGATGTGCGTACAGATGAACGATCAAACAAGATTTAACAAACTCTGGAAATGGGCAAGAACCTATATGTACAATGAAACAGACGCCGGCAGCAATTCCAGGGGCTATTTCTCATGGCAATGCAGTACAAGCGGCTCAAAAATGGATAAGGGCCCAGCTCCTGACGGCGAGGAATACTTTATAACGGCGCTATTGTTCGCGCACGCCCGCTGGGGAAGCGCGTCCGGCACGACAAACATAAACAATTACGCGCAGCAAGCAAGGCAGATTATCTATGACTTAACGCGCCGCAAACCGGGGAACGGAGATCCTTACGGCGAGCCTTCAATGTTTAATACAGACAACTATATGGTAAGATTCGCCACACTTGGAAATTCCGCGAAATTTACAGACCCATCATACCATTTGCCGGCATTCTATGAAGTTTGGGCGCTGGAATTGGAAAGCGACTATAATGCCAATAAACTCTACGGTATCTGGGCCGATAAAGCCGACCTGAAAAAAGACATTGATTTCTTTAAACAAGCGGCGACTACAAGCCGTTCATTCTTCGCGAAAACGACAAACGGTACAACAGGACTTGGACCGGATTACGCCGAGTTTGACGGTTCGCCCAGAAATGAAGGGGATCACAAACACTTCGAGTATGACGCGTGGCGTATCGCGATGAATATCGGCATGGACTACGCGTGGTGGGCGAAAGATTCCTGGCAGAAGACATTTGCCGACAGGATTCAGGCATTCTTTGTCAGTAAGGGAGTTACTTCTTACGGAAACAGGTGGGAATTGAATGGGACTCAAAGAGGAGCGGATCACTCGCCCGGTCTTGTCGGCTGTAACGCGGTCGCCTCCCTCGCGGCGACAAACTCGAACGCGTGGAAATTTATCGAAGACTTCTGGAATATCAGCATGACGAAAGGTAAATACCGTTACTATGACGGATGTCTGTATATGATGAGCATGCTGCACTTAAGCGGCAACTTTAAGGCGTATCTTTCTACAAATACCACGCCCGCCAACAGTTCCAGCATTACCCCGACAACCGCGTCTTTCGACAAGAAGTCGGGAGCGACGAACTACAAAGACATCGCCGTAACGGTGACGCTTAATGGGAATACATTCTCAAGCATCAAAAACGGCTCTACATCTCTTACAAGCGGCACTGACTACTCATCGAGCGGCACAACGTATACGATAAAGAAAGAATACCTGGCAAAACAGGCTGAAGGAACAACGACGCTTACATTCAACTTCAGCGGCGGAGCAACCCCGGAACTTGTAATCACGATAACGGACTCGTCCAGTTCAAGCATCAGCCCGGCAACTGCGACGTTCGACAAGAAGACCGGAGCGACGGACAACAAAGACATCGCCGTAACCATGACGCTTAATGGGAATACTTTGTCGAACATCAAAAACGGAAATGCGACGCTTACAAACAACACTGACTATTCCGTAAGCGGCAGTACAGTGACGATTAAGAAAGCATACTTGGCGGCGCAAGCTAATGGTACAGTAACGCTTACATTCAACTTCAACGCGGGCTCAGCCCAAAGTATTGCTATCACGGTAAAAGATACAACCGGCGGCGCGGCGGGAATAAAATACAACTTCGCGACTGACAACCTGCCCAACGGGTACCCTAAGTACAGTTCAAGTGAAATATCCGCGACAATAACCGGAGGAGCTTTGGTAATAACCAAAACCGGCGGTTATTCAACCCCGAAGATTACATTGCCCTTTAGCGTTACAGGCAACCTTTCAGGTTATACAGGCATAAAGATAAACATAAAGGGAACGTCCGGAGATTTCCAGAATAAACAAATGTATGCCGCAATAGGTTCTACGAATCTTGGCAGCTTAAATAACGCCGGAATACCAAACGGCTCATTCGGAGATATAACAATACCGATAAGCGGCGGTACTAATACCGGAGATTTGGATATATCGTTCTGGCTCAATAACACAAATGCTTACGTTATTGAGATAAAGAGCATAGAATTGGTAAAATAACTGTGATTATACCCTGCGGCGGTAAGCCGCAGGGTTTTTTTATTTAAAAAATGGTAAAATTGCCCTGTCGGCAGGGAAAAAAAGCAAAAATTCGTCTTTTTTTCTTTACATAATTCAAAACTGGCGTTAAAATTTCTATATTATGGATATTTTTATGTTTTTTCCAATTATCAACTATGTCTATGAAGCGGTATTTGCCGTTCATTATAGAAAACGTCCGTATGGGCGTTTAAATCTTTGAAAGGAGCAACACTATGAAAAAAAATTTAAAAAAGTTATGTATAATTCTGTTGGCAATGATAGTCACAGGATTCGTGTTCAACAGTTGTGAAGAGATCATTGAGACAAAAATAACTGTGGAAGAAAATTCAAGCGGCGCGGGAAGAGCCGTTACCACTAACAAAATTGAAGCCGAGAGTATGACAAAGGCCGGACAATATACCGGCGGTTGTTCATCTCCGTTCAACGGAGTTACTCTGTATGCGAATGACGATAAAATTTCAACCAGCCAGAGTTTCTCAGGCAACAGCAGCACGTTTAAGGTTCGCGGCGCGTCAACAAACGACAAAGAAGCTCAGGTTCAGTTGAAGGTTGGCGGGACTGCCTACGGAACATTCAAGTTCAAAGGAACCTCAGTCGCGGAACTGTCCATTACAGCCAATCATAATCTGAACGGCAAAACCGCAACAGTCGAGCTTGTTTGTATTAATGACAATAACACATGGGACGTAAAAATTGACTGGCTTGAAATCTCAACAGAATCAGCCAGCACCAACACTAACACAAACACCAACACAAACACAAATACAAACACAAACACCAACACCAACACAAACACGAACACAAACACCAATACCAACACGAACACGAACACGAACACAAACACAGCCTCAACCACGATCAAAATTGAAGCCGAGAATATGACAAAAGCCGGACAATATACCGGCGGTTGTTCATCTCCGTTCAACGGAGTTACTCTGTATGCGAATGACGATAAAGTTTCAACCAGCCAGAGTTTCTCAGGCAACAGCAGCACGTTTAAGGTTCGCGGCGCGTCAACAAACGACAAAGAAGCTCAGGTTCAGTTGAAGGTTGGCGGGACTGCCTACGGAACATTCAAGTTCAAAGGAACCTCAGCCGCGGAACAGTCCATTACAGCCAATCATAATCTGAACGGCAAAACCGCAACAGTCGAGCTTGTTTGTATTAATGACAATAACACATGGGATGTAAAAATTGACTGGCTTGAAATCTCAACAGAATCAGCCAGCACCAACACTAACACTAACACAAACACTAACACCAACACAAACACTAACACCAACACAAACACTAACACCAACACAAACACGAACACGAACACGAACACCAATACCAACACAAACACAAATACCAACACTAACACGAACACGAACACCAACAGTTCATCGCTTAATCCTCCTTCAACCGGAGCAGTGTCATCAAAATCATACAGAAATATGTTTAAGGAATGGGGAAAGAGCGAATCAGAAATTAACGCGAAGGTAAACAACGCGTGGAACAAACTGTTTGTTAACGGGACATCGGATGAAAAAATCTACGTGGAAAGCGGCGACTCGGCATACATCTTTACGGCTGACTCAAACGACGTACGCTCGGAAGGAATGTCCTACGGTATGATGATGTGCGTGCAGATGAACGATCAGACCAGATTTAACAAACTCTGGAAATGGGCAAGAACCAATATGTACAATACGACAAACACCGGCAGCAATAACAGAGGTTATTTCTCATGGCAGTGCAGTACAAGCGGTTCAAAAATGGATAAAGGCCCCGCTCCTGACGGAGAGGAATACTTTATTACAGCGCTGTTGTTTGCGCACGCACGCTGGGGAAGTTCATCAGGCATTAATAATTACGCGCAGGAAGCAAGGCAGATTATCTACGATTTAACGCGCCGTAAATCCAACGGCAGCGATGATCCTTATGGCGAGCCCGCAATGTTTAATACGGACAACCATATGGTTAGATTCGCTACAATAGGAAATTCAGCAACCTTTACGGACCCTTCCTACCATTTACCGGCATTCTATGAAGTTTGGGCATTGGAACTTGAAAATGACTACAATAATAACAAACTTTACGGTATCTGGAGTGATAAGGCCGAACTTAAGAAAGACGCTGATTTCTTTAAACAAGCCGCAAGCGCAAGCCGTAAATTCTTCCAGAGCGCGACAAACTCATCAACAGGACTTGGACCGGATTATGCCGACTTTAGCGGGGCGGCAAAGAATGAAGGGGATCACAAGTATTTCGAGTATGACGCGTGGCGTATCGCGATGAACATCGGCATGGACTATGCGTGGTGGGCAAAAGATTCCTGGCAGAAGACATTTGCGGATAGAATTCAATCGTTCTTTGACGGTAAAGGGATTTCCACTTACGGAAACCGCTGGACATTGGATGGGACCAAGCGCGGTGATGATCACTCGCCGGGTCTTGTCGGCTGTAACGCGGTCGCCTCTCTTGCGGCAACCAACGCAAGAGCGTGGAAATTTATCGAAGACTTCTGGAATGTCCCCATGACAACGGGTAAATACCGTTACTATGACGGTTGTCTGTATATGATGAGCATGCTACACTTAAGCGGTAACTTTAAGGCGTATCTTTCTACAAGTAATACTACATCCTCTACACCTGCCGCCAACAACAATAACAACACAACCAATAACAATACTACTAACAACAACAATACTGCCAATAACAACAATACAACTAATAATAATACCAATAATACAAACAATAACAATTCAACAGGTAGTACGGCGGCGAAGGCAAGTTATGACTTTGGTTCCACCAGCAGTCTGCCTTCCGGATATCCTAAGTATAGTTCAAGCGAAATATCCGCGAAAATAAACGGAGGAGCTTTAGTAGTAACAAAGACCGGCGGTTATTCGTCTCCCAAGATTACATTACCCTTTAGTATTGGATCAAATAAACTTTCCGATTATTCAGGCATCAAGATAAATGTAAAAGGAGTGTCCGGGGATTACTCTTATAAGCAACTAAGCGCCGGGGTTGGTTCTACAACTCTTGGCAGCGTAAATAGCGCTCCAATATCAAGCTCTTTTAACAGTATAACAATACCGATCAAAGGAGCAACTAATACCGGAGATGTAGAAATATCGTTATGGCTCAATAATACAAATCCTTATGTTATTGAGATAAAGAGTATAGAGCTGGTAAAATAACTGTGATTATACCCTGCGGCGATAAGCCCGCAGGGTATTCTTTTCTCTTCCTATTCCACCGCTCCGCCCAACGTTTCCGTGCCCTTTTCCAGAACCCATCTGTCCTTGTAAATCCTGAAAACCGCAAGCAGTTTTCCGTTTGTGTTGTGCCATGAGATGTTCCCTTCGCTGTCAAGAGAAAGAAAAAAATCCTTGCCGCCCAGTAACTTTAAAGGCAATCCCGCGGTTCTTTCAAAATTAATCGCTTTATCCGCGTATATTTTCGCCCCGTCGCCGCCGGCCGCTATCGCGGTCTTCCCGCCGGATTCGGCAATAGTTAAATTTACCGCTTCTCCCGGATACTCAAATAATTTTTCATTTACCGGTTTGTTTACGGTAAGAGCGGAGATTACCGTCTTTGCGCTGTCCGTGTTCCTAAGAACGGAGGCGGCGTAAATTTTTCCGGAATTTCCGGTATAGGTTAAAATGCCCGCCTGCGCCGGAAGCGGTACGGGGATAGTCTCTCCTGTAGAGTAATTTACAAAAAGAAAGGGGCTGCTGCCGTTTATTACGCTGCGGCACAGTAATAAATAATTGTCATTTACAATTACCGCGTCAATCGCCCCGACGGATGAAAAAGTAAAGGACGCTTTAACGGGAGTGTTTTTAAGATTATAAATTGAAAGCTGGCCCGAGGAATCCAGAACAAGTATATTGTTGTTTCGTGACGAGATTGAGCGTAAGGTATGCCGGTTTATCATAAATTTCAGGCTTAATTCGTCCGTCTTAAAATCCGAATATACGATTTTCGGCATTATCCGGGTATTGGCGCTTTGCCACAGGATGTACGGATCCGGCGCGTTTCTGAGGTTCGAAAAGGGGGCTATTGCCGTTATCTTTGAAAAACCGCCGGTTTTTTCCAATAAAAATTTATTGTTATCCCTGATAAGTTTGTAATCCTGCGGAAGAAAGCATAACCCGCCGTTTTCCGTTAAAAAGGCGATGCTTGCGCTGTTTAGGGCAATTTCTGTTATACGCTCCTGAAAGTTATGTGTCATCTGAGTTGGTTTGATCTGCCGGTCTGTCGTAAGAGCCGCCATGAAAAGGCTGCCGCTTTCGCCCGCAAAAACGGCGGTTCCGTTAATCGCGAACGCGCTGACGGTTTCTTCCTTTTCAGGCAGGACGGAAAGTTTCTGGTTTGTAACAATTTTTCCCGCGCGGTCAGCCGAAAACCGGTATAAACTATTGTTTTTCCGGCTAAAGCAATAAAACCCGTCGTTTAAGGGGTAAAGAAGAGCGCCTTTTTCAATGTCTTTAATGCTGTCCAGCAGTAAGCCGGAGGCGGCGTCCGTAACAAGCAAACCGCTTGAATTAATACCGGCAAGGAAACGGTTGTTGCCGAAAATAACGGGATTTGAAAGGTCAGCCGGCGCTTTGAAACGTCCGATAACGGAATGTGAGGCTAAGTCCAGATACAGTATCTGCCCTTCAAAATCTTCATTTTTGCCCTGATACAAAAGAATATTTTGTTCAGTCTTTCCCGTTAATCCAAAGGTAACGCCGCCGGCCGGAATGTTAATTTGTGAAATTGTCTTCCCGTTAGAAGAATCCAACAGGATAAAATGCGAGCCGTCAAAATCCGCCGTAATAATATAATTTCCGCCGGCCGAGTAATTGATAAATGACGCGGCCTCTCCGGTTTGAAGGGAAAAGAGCCTTTCCTTTACTTTATAGTTCCATGCAGAAATTCTGCCGCTGCCCGTATCGCCGGATTCAATAACGCATATTTCGTCTTTTTCAGGGTGCTTAACCATGAATTTAACGGCGTTTACCGTAAGTTGGAATTTATCCATCGCGGCCTTTTGGCTAACGCTCCAAATTACAATAAAGCCGTCTTCGCCCGCGCTGATAACCGTATCGCCGTTGTGAATCAGGGCCGTAACTTTTCCTTTATGTCCGCCCGCAATGTCAAAACAAAACAAGGGGAATGAAATAAAAAATAAAAAAAATATAAATATTTTTCTCATTTTAACGCGTCGTGTCTGTATAAGTTCTGAACGGAAAGGTATGTTCTGTGGCGCAGGGACGTAAAAATTTCATTTTTGGGGCGTTTCTTATAATCCGCCAGAGTTTTCTCGTATATGTCGTGGGGCACTATCATTACCGCGACTTCGTCATTTTTTATTCCGTCCAAATGAAATTCAACGCCCTTTGGGGTTTTACTGATATACCAGGCGTTTATATCCTTGTCGGGATATGTTTCTTCGGCCTTGGCCAAAAGATAGGATTTTATGGTTTCAATTACAACGGGCTCCAACTCATCCCTGATAACCGTTATACGGTCCGACATTTCGGGATATCCTATAATTGTTTCAAAATCGCTCTTGTCTTTTTTTCTGCGGTAATACTCGCCGCGTTCAAGTTCGGGCAAAACTTCAAAATTTATTTTTTTTGATTTCCATAAAAGATTTATGCCGTATTCCGGTTTGTGTTTCTTGCCGCACTCGGGGCAGTCAAAGCTCATGAATGTCCCGTCGCATATTTTTTCCAGTTGATCCGGTTTTTCGTCCAGATTTATGTCTTCTTCAAAATCTATGGAAAAAGTCCTTCCGCAAAGGCATGTAATATTCTGCTTCATAATTACCTCCTTACAAAAAACATTATATCGCCGAATAAGGCAAAAAACATTAAACAAGAAATAATTACTACGCCGCAGGTTTGAAAAATGGAAATCGCCTTAGGGTGCGCGGGTTTTCCGCGTATTAACTCCACAAGGAAAAGAATAATCATGCCTCCGTCAATAACCGGCAGGGGAAGGAGGTTCATCATGCAAAGGGCGATGGAAATAAGGGCGATTAACTCGACAAACGAACGCAAGCCCCCCTTTGCCGCCATATCGCCCATCATGTACGTTATGCGGACAGGGCCGGAAACCGCCTGCGTAAGATCGATTCCCATAAAAAGAAGCCTTAGGCTTTTAATTGAAAGGGCAAGGGTTTTAAAACTTTCTTTTGCTCCTTTTATAACAGCCGCGGGTAAAGACAATTTTGGAGTATGGTAATTGATAAATGCCCATGAAAAACCGATTTCTTCCGCTATGTCTTCGGTGTTAAAAACGGCCTGTCCCCCGGCGCCGTTACGCTGATAGTCAAGGACAAGAGCGCCCGGCTCCTTATCAAGCACTTTTCTTAAGTCTAAACTGTTGCGGAGCGGCTGCCCGTTGGCGGCTGTAATAATGTCGCCCGGCAAAAGGCCGGCTTTTGCGGCGGGGCTTCCGTCTTTTACGCTTTCAATTACAGGGTCCGCCCAAAACGCGACTCCTATTCTTCCGGCTCCGCTTGATTTTTCAAGGGCGGGAGTAACCTGAAGCTGAATAATTTGTCCGTCCCTTTCCACCGTTATGGGAAGAGGCTTGTTTGGATTTGCGGCGATATTTTCCTGTATTTCGTGGTAGTAGGAGACTTTATTCCCGTCTATTTCCAGAATTCTGTCGCCTGTCTTAAATCCGGCGGTATCGGCGGGAAAAACCTCGCCCGGCGTTATTTCCGAGGCAAGAATAATCTTGTTTCCAAGCGTCTGTATCTGGAACCCGACGCCCCAAAGGGATGAAAGCAAAATGACTGCAAATAATAAATTGAAAAATGGGCCCGCAAAACAGACTAGGATTCTTGCCGCGGGGCTTGCCGCAAGATAAGAGCCTTTTTCCGGCATTATGCCTTTTTCTCTTTCTTTCCACGCTTCTAAATAATCGCCTTCTCCCTTCATCTTGCAGTAGCCGCCGACAGGGAACATTCCAAGCCTGTATTCAACCGTTCCGATTTTCCTTTTTAAGATGGGGTTTCCCCATCCTATGGAAAAAGCATCAACGTCAATTTTAACCAGACGGGCGGCTAAAAAATGCCCAAGTTCGTGGACAAAGACCACAACCCCAAGCCCTACAAGCCCCAGAACAATCTTCAGTAATAACATAAATCTCCCTTATATAGATAAACGACGTTTTAATGTTGTTTATCGTAAAAGTATACGCCATTTTAATGGCGTATACTTTATTATATATTTTTATTGATATAGAAAACAGCCTTTTTTCGCGCCAAAGCGTCCGCGTTAAGAATTTCCTCTTTTTGGGTACAAGCTCCCGGCCAGTCCTGATCCAGGACGTTTTTTGTAATATCCGGTATGTCAAGGAATCCGATTTTACCCTGTAAAAAAGCGGCTGCCGCCTCTTCATTTGCCGCGTTGTAAACGCAAGGGTAAAGGCCGCCGAGACTAGCGCTTTTTCGCGCCAGGTCAGGCATGGGGAATTTTTGAATGTCCGGCTTTTCAAATTCAAGGGTAAGGGAATCAAAATTTATCGCTTCCATGTTCAAGGGAGCCGTCTTAGGCCAAAAGAGCGCGTCATGAATGGGGTTTCGCATATCCGGTTTGGAAAGCTGGGCGTAAATCGCTCCGTTACAGAGTTTTACCATGGAATGGACTATGCTTTGCGGGTGTATTACCACCTTGATTTTTTCCTGAGGCATGTCAAAAAGGGCGCACGCTTCGATAATTTCGAGACCCTTGTTTGCCATTGAAGCGGAATCAATCGTTATTTTCGGACCCATTTTCCATGTGGGGTGGGAGAGCGCTTCTTTCGCTGTGACTTTTTTTAAATCCTCAAGCCCCATTTTTCTGAAAGGGCCGCCTGAAGCGGTTAAAATTATTTCGCTTACCGTGTCTTTTTCGCCGCCGGCATGGGCCTGTATCAGGTTGAAGATTGCCGAATGTTCTGAATCGACGGGAATTATTTTTACGTTTTTTTCTTTTGCGAGGCGGAAAACGAGAGGGGCCGCCATGACCAGCGTTTCCTTGTTTGCCAGCGCGAGACAAGAGCCCGATTCTATCGCCGCGAGGGACGGTTCAAGGCCGCCCGCTCCGGATATGCCGTTTATTGTTATGTCGGCGTTTACGCTGCCGATTGCGGAAAGAAGTTTTTCTTTTCCGCCTTGTGCGCCCGAAAGCACGCAAACGGCGGATGGCCAGAGATTTTTCAGTTTTTCCAGTTCTTCGCCTTTAGTGTTAGCTGAAAGAAGAACCGCGTCAAAAATGTCTTTATTGCGCGAAATGATATCAAGGGAGCTTTTTCCTATAGAACCTGTCGCTCCGAGTATGGAAATACGCTTTTTCATTGTAAGTTGTAAAATAATAAATCGAAAAGAAGAAAGTATACCGGGGCCGCGAGCGAGACAGAGTCGATTGAATCCAGAATTCCGCCGCGTCCGAGCATCATATTGCCGGAATCTTTAATATTGACGCTTCTTTTAATCGCGGATTCCGCCAAATCCCCTATGTTTCCAAAAACGGCGGTAATGACGCCAAGGATAATTATTTTGGCAAAGTTATTAAATCCCGGAAAAATAAAAGGGGTCAGCAAGGCCGCCCATACGGAAATTATTATCGCGCCTATTATACCGCCTATAAAGCCGGCTATGCTTTTATTCGGGCTTGCCGGAAATATTCCTTTGTTGTTCGCGCCCAAAAGAGAACCCGCAAGCCATGCCGCGGAATCGTTGCCGAATACGATTAACAGGAAAAAAAGGATAACGCCCGAGACGCCTGATATTTCCCACGTGCTCATTCTTACAAGCCATGACATAAAAAGACCCGGGTAGATTATCACGGAAAAACATCCGGCAAGGCGGTTTATTGCGTTCTCCATTTTTGCCGAACCCGTAAACGCCAATGACAGCATTACCCAGCAAACGACTGCCATGAAATATAAGGGAATTATCCATAACGGAAAATTAAAACAAATAACTAATGTATAAGCCAATGGGGAAAAAGAACCGAATATAACAGCCTCGGTTACGGAAACGCACAATTGCTTTTTCCCGAGTATGGTGGCAAATTCAACCGCCCCGAGAGTGGAAAAAATTATTACGATAACGTTAAACGCAAAATGATGCAAGTGCGGAACATATATAACCAAAAAAACAACCGCCGGAACCCCTATGAAAAACACCAAAAGCCGCTTAATTATTGTTCCCATCATGTTACTCCTGATTTGCTGCGCTTACGCTGCCAAAACGCCGGTCCCGTCCCATATAATCGTCTATAGCGGCCTCTAAATCCTCTTTTTCCCAATCGGGCCAAAATTTCTTTGAAATATAAATTTCCGAATACGCCCCTTCCCAAAGCAGGAAATTGCTTGTGCGGTATTCGCCCGCGCTGCGGATGATTAAATCTGGATCGGGTATGTCGGGATTATCCAGATACGCGCAAATATCTTCTTCGCGCAGCGCTGTCATGTCTTTGCCGTCTTTCGCCAGTTTCCCTGCCGCCCTTATAATTTCGTCCCTGCCCCCGTAATTTATGGCGAGCACGACCTGAAGCCCTTCAAAATCCGCCGTGTCCCTTATTGTATCCGTTATTTCTTTCTGAATATCTTTGGGCAGTCCCGTTATATCTCCGGCGTGGCGCACGCGGATTTTATTTTTTTTGCTGAAGTCAAATTCCGCGCGAAGATACTGTTTTATAAGGCCCATGATAAATCCTACCTCGTCGGCGGCGCGCTTCCAGTTTTCGGTTGAAAACGCGTAAAGCGTCAAGTATTTTATGCCCATTTCCGACGCCGCTTTTACAATCCGCTTTGCGGCCGCCAATCCTTCAAGATGCCCCTGAGTACGGACAAGGCCGCGCTGTTTTGCCCACCGTCCGTTACCGTCCATTATGATGCCGACATGAACCGGTTTTTGCATTACACTTCCATAATTTCTTTTTCTTTCTCTTCCAAAACCTGATTAACCTGGGCGATGTAGGAATCGGTCAATTTTTGCAGTTCCGCAATATCTTTTGATTCTTCGTCTTCTGTTATCTTTGAGTCTTTTAAGAGTTTTTTCAGTTCGTCGTTGCCGTCCCTGCGTATGTTGCGTATGGAAACCCTTGACTGTTCCGCCTGATTTTTCGCGAGTTTTACAAGCTCTTTGCGGCGTTCCTCCGTAAGGGGAGGGATGGAGATGCGGATTACCTTGCCGTCGTTTGACGGGTTAAGGGAAAGTTCGGAAGAGCGGATTGCCTTTTCTATTTCTCCGATAAGGCTTTTATCCCACGGCTGAATGACGATAAGGCGGGCTTCGGGCACGGAAATGTTCGCCACCTGGTTCAAGGGTGATTTTTCGCCGTAACAGTCCACCCGCAGCCTGTCAAACAGCGCTGCGGAAGCCCGCCCTGTCCTTAAAGAGGCAAACCCTTCTTTAAGGCTTGCCACCGATTTTTTCATCTTTTCTTCGTGGGAGGAAATGACGCTTTGCATATTTCCCTACTCCGCCGTGCCGACTTTGTAATAAACAAAATCTGTTATCGCAAGTTTTGCGCTCATCTTTTTGGCGCATTCTTCTATTGCTTTGGCAACCGTTAGTTTTTCGTCTTTCACATAACCCTGCTCAAGAAGGCAATTTTCCGCCAGATATTTGTTAACCTTGCCCTGCAGAATCCCCTTAAGCACGTTTTCCGGCTTGCCCTTAAGCTTTTCGTCCTGTTCCATCTGCTTGCTGAAAATTCCTTCCTGTTCTTTAAGGAAGCCCTGATCAACCTTGCTTCTGTCCAGCGCGAACGGGTTAAACGCCGCTATGTGCAGGGCGAGAGAGAAGACAAAAGCTTTAACTTCTTCGTTCTTGAAAATTTCAGGCTTGTCGGATTCGCATTTTACGATAATGCCTATGTTGCCGTCCCCGTGAATGTACTGTGTAAGGTATTCGTTGGAGGACGCTTTTACAAGGCAAAGCCGTTTAAGGCCCATGTTTTCGCGTATTTTTGTGGCAAGCTCCGTTACCATGCCGTTTAACTCGTCGTTGGGGGCGCTTATGCCTTTTTCAAGCGCCTTGGCCGTAATTTCGCCGCCTAATTTTATAAAGTCCGGGTTTCTGGCGACAAAATCCGTTTCGGAAGAAAGTTCCGCCATTACGGCGGAAGTTCCGTCGTCTTTTATTTTAATAAAAACCTTGCCTTCGTTGGTTGCACGTCCCGCGCGTTTTTCAAGGGCGGCCAGTCCCTTTTCCTTAAGTAATTTTTCCGCCTTGCCAAAATCGCCGTCGCTTGCAACGAGCGCGTTTTTACATTCCATCATCCCGGCGCCGGTTTTTTCCCTAAGCTTTTTTACGTCATTTGCGCTTATTTCCGCCATTTGTTTCTCCTTATGTTATTCGTCATTATAAACTTTATCAACATCGACATGGATATGATTGTCATCAACTTCATCGGGAACTTGTTCGTCGGCTTTTGCCGCAAGATAAGCCTCTTCGGTTGTGTATTTTTCGTAATCGTCAATTTCCTTGTCTTCTTCTTTTTTGGAAGCGTCGGTTAAAAGTCCTTCCATATCTTCGTCCTCATCGCCTAAGGTTTCGATTATCTTAAGGCCTACTTCGTTGTCAGCTTCCACGACCGCGTTCGCGATAATCTGGGTAAAGAGGGTAATAGCCCTGATTGCGTCGTCATTGCCGGGGATGGGGTAGTCAATGCCGTCCGGGTTACAGTTGGTGTCTACCACCGCGACGATAGGGATTCCCTGCCTTTGCGCTTCGGCGACCGCGATTGCCTCTTTGCGCGTGTCGATGATGAAAAGAATGCCCGGCAGTTCTTTTAATTCCTTGATGCCGCCGAGGTTTTTCTGAAGTTTGATTCTTTCCTTGCCGAGGGACGCGATTTCTTTTTTGGTAAGATTTTCGAATGTTCCGTCAATTTCCATTTTTTCAAGCTTTTTAAGCCGCAAAAGCGATTTTTTTATTGTAACGAAATTGGTAAGCATGCCGCCAAGCCAGCGGTTGTTTACGTAGAACATTCCGCAGCGTTCGGCCTCTTTTTGGACGGCCTGCTGCGCCTGTTTTTTTGTACCTACAAAAAGCACCGTTTTTCCGGCCGCCACAGTTTTGCGCACGGCTTCGTACGCGTCCTTGATAGCCTGAATGGTTTTTTGCAAGTCGATGATGTGAATGCCGTTGCGTTCCGCGAAGATGTATTTTTTCATCCTCGGATCCCAGCGTTTCACCTGATGGCCAAAATGCACTCCCGATTCCAGGAGATTCTTCATGGTTACTACAGCCAAAATTTCCTCCTAACTTTGAGTTTTTCGAGACGAAAAACCCTGACAACCCCTGGGATTGTCCCCGCTCTATATCTCATCGCTTTTGGAAAAGTTTATGTTCTCTTATCCGGCGACGGAAATTCGGCTGTCCGGTTGCTCAAGCCCCGTATGGATAGCCGTTATCTTTCAGCATGACATAAAACTCGCGAAGTGGCAAGCCCATCACGGTGGTTGGGGACCCCTTTATTTGGGTGATAAAACAGGACGCAAGCCCCTGAATCCGGTACGCGCCCGCCACCCCCTGCCATTCGTTGGTATTCGTGTACCATTTGATTTCTTCTTCCGAAAGGGGGGCAAATTCGACCTTACAGCTTGCGGTACGGCAGTCTATATTTTTCGTATTGCCGTTATATAGGGCCACAGAGGTAAAAACGGTATGCTGTTTCCCCGACAGCTTTTTCAGCATTTCGGCGGCTTCTTCATGGCTGGCCGGTTTCCCGAAAATATTGTTTCCCAGGGCAATTACCGTATCCGCCCCGCAAATCCACTTAGGAGGCGCGGCTTTCATGACTTCTTTCGCCTTTTCCACTTTTTTAACCGCAAGTTCGGCCGTAAGTTTTGACGGGTCTGACTGTTTTATCTGACTTTCGTCTATATTCGCCACAAATATGTTGAAGGGCAGACCCAATAGTTTGAAGTATTCCTGCCGCCTGAGCGAACCTGACGCTAGTATGATTGATTCCATAGGTTATTTTACAACAAAAATGAATAAACCGTCCAGATGCATCTCTGGAGCGCTGGGGGGCATTTGAATAAAAAGTTAATACTCTCAAAAACATAATAAAAATACGAAATTCTATGTAAATCCGCATTATATTTATATATTAATTAATGGAAACCACAAGCCAAATAAATCTTTCTTAGGTATTGATACTACAGAGATAACATATTCAGATGATATATTGATTGAAATTATTGAACGGATAGAAAATCATATTTACATAATAGTTTTTATATAATAATATCAATGATAGGTAGTTTATAAATATTACCTAAAATCAACTTTTACAAATTCTTTTTATTTATAGGAGAAATATTTTATGAAAAAATTATTTTTCTGTTTTTTTATTATATTAACTGCCATATCTTCTTTTGCCCAGCAGAAATATGCTTTAGTTATAGGCAACGGAAATTATTCTTCTTCTGATTGGAAAAGGCTGCCTAATCCGGCGAATGACGCGGCCGATATGAAGACTGTTTTGGAAAAACTGGGTTTTCAGGTAGAGCATGTAATCAACGGGAATCTTGACCAAATGGAAAGAGCCGTTACTAATTTTCGCCGGAAGCTCAATAATTCAAGGAATTCATACGGCTTCTTTTTTTATGCGGGGCACGGCGTCCAGCATCAGGGGGAAAACTATTTAATACCAATAGACGCAAATATCCCAAGCCGTAATTCATTGCCGCAAAGAGCCTTGTCTGTCAGCTTTGTGCTTAAAGAACTGGAAGACGCTAAAAACGAACTTAATATTATTGTGATTGACGCTTGCAGGGAATTTCTTCCCGATTCATGGGACAAAGACAGAAACAGCGCCACTCGCGGCCTTGCCCCTATTCAGGTTCCAAGAGGCAGTATTGTCAGTTTCGCGACAGCGGCGAATTCTGTCGCCGCCGACGGGGACGGGCGCAACGGCCTTTATACCGGTTTTCTTTTAAAGCATATTGCAACTCCCGGATTGGATGTTAATGAGGTATTCAGACGTACCGGATCGGATGTTGAAAGAGCCACCGGCGGCAAACAGTACCCTGAAACACGTTATATGTATCATGAAATCGTCTACCTCGGCTCACTTGCTCAATCCCAATCTGGAACATATAAAATAGGGGATCGCGGTCCTGCCGGAGGGATTATTTTTTACGATAAAGGAAACACAAGCGACGGCTGGCGTTATCTTGAGGCTGCTCCTGTAAGTGCGGAATTTAAAGCGCAGTGGGGGGCTTATGAAAAAAATGTTTCCGGCACATCTGCGGGAATTGGAACCGGCAAACGCAATACTCAACTAATCGTTGATTTTCTTAAAACAACAGGTGAAAACGGAAAAACGGCGCAGTTGTGCGCTAATTTAAATTCCGGCGGCTTTAATGACTGGTTTTTACCCAGCAAGGACGAATTGGATTTGATCTACAAAAATTTAAAAAATAAAAATATAGGGGATTTCGGCCCGACAAATTACTGGTCGTCTTCCCAATATAATCCTTATGTTTCATGGTTCCAGAATTTTAGTGACGGTTATCAAAACTACGCTTCCAACCTCGGCAAATCAGACTCTTTTTCAGTTCGCGCCATTCGGTCTTTCTAATATTGGGCTGTTTGAAGTTCTGCGTATTTTGTAAGATAAAGCCTTACTCTTGCATGCGTTTACGCACTTACCGCAGCGGACACATTCAAAATCATTTGGTTGTGTTACAGGCTTAATCATTATTTGACATTCCTTTGAGCAGTTACCGCAAGATTGGCATTTTTCCCTGTCGCAGTGTATGTGCATTATCGAAATTTTATTAAACAACGCGTATATAGCCCCAAGAGGGCATAATACGCGGCAGAAAATACGGTATATAAATACTGCCGCCGCCATAATACCAACCGCAATGCTTAATTTAAAAATAAATTGCGCGCCGATTAATCTGTGCAAAAAACTGTTTGCCAATAATAAAGGAACTGCCGCAAAAATTGTTCCCGATGGGCAAATATATTTACAAAACCACGGCTGTCCAAACCCCATTAACTCGTTCACGACTACAGGCAAAAGTATGACGAAGACGGCAAGCACAATGTATTTTATATACCGTAAGAACCGCAGGCGCAAAACAAGTTTAGACGTTTTAATTCTGTACAATAAATCCTGCAGCAATCCCATCGGGCATACATAACCGCAAATAAACCGTCCGAAAACAACGCCTGTTAACATCAAAAAACCGGTTACATAAAAGCTTATGCCGGATTTAATACCGGCAAGGAAAAATTGTATAGCACCTATAGGGCAAGATGCCGCGGCCGCCGGACAAGAATAGCAATTAAGACCCGGGGAACAAATAACTTTGATTTTTCCCCTATATATTTTCCCGGTAATAAAATTCTTTATAAATGGATTTTGCAGCAGGAAAAAACCTAATTGCGTTAACAGTCGATTACCCTGTGTCATTCAACCCCCTAATTAGCCAATACCAATACATTCCATGCAGACAATTACGGCCTTTTTTAGGATTACTAAAGGTTCCCCGTGAATAATTCCAAATACAAGTAAAATGACGCCGACAAACAACAGAAGTATCTGCAGAATGAGATAAGATAAAAAATATTTTTTTAACGCCGCCATATTATTCAAACTTTTTTCAACGGGATTGAGAAAGCGCCTTATCTATGAATTTAATATAATCAAGGCCGTATGATCCGACTATTTGCTCCCCGATAACCTTACCGTCCCTTCCTATCAATATAGTTGTCGGGACATATCCTGACTGAACCATCTCTAATAATTTCCATAACTCATGATGTTCGGCGTCTATTAAAATAAAAGGAATACCTGCTTTTTCTGCTAAACGAATAGCCGCGTCTTTATTTGTATCATAATCATCAAGCAGACCGATAAAACCGACCCTGTCTCCGTATTTTCTGGCTATATACGCTAATTCCGGCATTTCTCTTACGCAAGGCGGACACCAAGTCGCTAAATAATGGACAAAATACAGTTCTTTTTCCCCTAATGACCTTTCTGTCACTCTTTTCCCATAAATATCCTCTGTTGAGAATTTATAAGGAAACGTGAATGTTTTTTGCTGCGCGTTTGCCTCACTTAGGAATAAGCCGCAGCTAAACATAATTACTAAGGCTGTAAATGTCATTTTCTTTTTCATAATATTCTCCTTAATGTTGTTTTATTAATTCCTGTACGTTATTTTTATTGCTTCCGGAAAAGCATTTTCTCCGATTTTTGATTTTCGTGAAATAATTACTTCTGTTAAATTATTGCAGCCATAAAACGCATAATTTCCAATAGACGCAGCCGAAGAAAGTATGGTTACATTGGTTATATTATCGCAATAATAAAACGCATGATCTCCGATATATTCAACCGAAGAGGGTATGGTTACGTTGGTTAAATTATCACAATAACGAAACGCAGAATCTCCAATATATATAACCGAAGAGGGTATGGTTATATTGGTTAAATTATTGCAGCCATAAAACGCCCCTTCTCCAATAGATTCAACCGAAAAAGGCCGTGAAAAATTTACATTGGTTAAATTATTGCAGTAATAAAACGCATAACTTTCGATAGACGTAACCGAAGAAGGTATGGTTATGTTTGACAAATATTTGCATCCGATGAACGCGCCGATTTTAATAGATGTTATCGTTGAAGGTAAGGCGTATGTTTCTGTTTTCTTGCCTGCCGGATAGGCTATAATGGTTTTTATATTCTTGTCAAAAAGAATGCCGTCAATACTGGCAAAAGCAGGATTACGGCTGTCTGCCGTTATACTTGTCAAACTTTCGCTTTCGTAGAACACATAATACCCTAAAGTGGTTACCGATGAAGGTATGGTTACGCTTGTCAAATTTCCGCAGCCGCTAAACGCACGATCTTCAATAGCGGTTATTGATGAAGGTATGGAATATGCCCCTGTTTTGCCTTTCGGATATATGATGATAGTTTTTTTTGCCTTGTCTGTTACAACTCCGTCAATACTGGCATAAACAGAATTACGGTTGTCAACATTTATGCTCGTCAAACTGCTGCAGCCGCCGATCATATTATACCCAAAAGAGGTTACAGACGAAGGTATGTTTATGCTTGTCAAACTACTGCAATAATAAAATGTATTATCACCTAATGATGTTACTGATGCCGGAATTGATAAACTTGTCAGATTACTGCAATAACTAAATGCATTATCATCTATTGTTGTAACAGAAGATGGAATTGTTATACCTGTTAAATTTTTACAACCGGAAAATGCACTTACGCCTATTGTTGTAACAGTAGCGGGAATATTAAATGATTTATCTTTTTTACCGGCCGGATACTTGACTATAGTCCGTATATTTTTATCAAATAAAACTCCGTTAACGCTGGTATAAGAAGGATTCAAATTATCAACCGTAATGCTTGTTAAATTTTCACAATTGCCAAAGACATAGGAACTTATAGAGGTAACTGTTTTGGGAAGCGTTACACTTGTTAAATCACTATTATATTGGAATCCATATGTAATTTCCGTTACCGGCAAACCTTGAATCTTTTCAGGTATACGCACTATTGCGTCGTATCCCGAATACCCGGTAATTGTTATGCTATTGTTTTCATTTATTTCAAATTCAAGCCCTTCCGGCACAGGCTGTACAGTAATGTTAGTATTTGGTTTTGAGCCGAGGTAGACGATCTCATGATACATATAACGTGTTTCAGGATACTGTTTGCCGCTGGTGGCTCTTTCAACATCCGATCCGGTACGTCTGAATACTTCATTAATATCCAATCCGGGAGTGGTAATATTCTTTAAGAGAAAACCGGTGTAAAGGCCGTTGCGCCCGTCCCCGTCGGCGGCGACAGAATTCGCCGCTGTCGCGAAACTTACAATACTGCCTCTTGGAACCTGAACAGGGGCAAGGCCGCGAGTGGAGCTGTTTCTGTCTTTGTCCCATGAATCGGGAAGAAATTCCCTGCAAGCGTCAATAACAATAATATTAAGTTCGTTTTTAGCGTCTTCCAGTTCTTTAAGCACAAAGCTGACAGACAAGGCTCTTTGAGACAGCGAATTACGGCTTGGAATGTTAGCGTCTACAGGTATTAAATAGTTTTCACCCTGATACTGGACACCGTGCCCCGCATAAAAAAAGAAGCCGTATGAATTCCTTGAATTATTGAGCTTCCGGCGAAAATTAGTAACGGCTCTTTCCATTTGGTCAAGATTTCCGTTGATTACATGCTCTACCTGAAAGCCCAATTTTTCCAAAGCAGCCTTCATATCAGATGCGTCATTCGCCGGATTGGGTAATTTTCTCCAGTCAGGAGACGAATAGTTTCCGTTGCCTATCACCAAAGCGTATTTCTGCTGGGCAAAAGACAGCGCAGCCGACAAAAAAAACATAATAAAAATCAGCTTTTTCATAAATACTCCTTGATGAATTTGTTGTTGATTTTTATAATAAAAAATTTTTTTCTGTAAGTCAAGGCAAATTTTGACAGTCAATATGTTGTTTTTTTGCCTGTTTTTTGTTATTATTTCATTAAAACAAGGAAAATTATTTATGCTAAAAGCCAAAAAATTCGTTTGTCTGATTCTTGCAGGTTTAATAAGCGTCTCCTGTATATTTGCCCAAATCCACTCGCGGGGCGCAATACTTGATGACAATCTTTATAACAGCCTGCCCAAAAAAGCGGTGCAACTTTCGCGTTCTTATGGGGATACGGTTTTACCAAAAGCATATTCGCTTAAAAAGTATGCTCCGCAGCCGGGGGATCAGGACCCTTATGGTACTTGCGTTGGCTGGGCAACCGCATACGCGGCCAGAACTATCTCTGAATCAATTGCTTTGAACAGGGTTGACAAGCTTTTAACCACAGGTAATGTCTTCTCTCCTATTTTTGTTTATAAAGGATATTATGCGCTTATAAACATCAACCCTACAGGGAAAGAAGGCGCGTCAATTCCTCTGGTTCTGGACTTTATGAAAAGCGAAGGGGCGGTTAAAAGGCTGGACTTTGAAAAAACAGCGGATTTTCCTTTTATATTGCTTACCATGTTTAATAACAGCCGGCGCTACCCCATAGGCGGTTATGTAACATTGTATTCTTCATACATTGGAAGCATAGGCAGCATCACACGGACAGATTTTGTAAAGAAAAGCATTTCGGAAGGCAAGCCTGTCGTAATAGGCATGAATTGCCCCGACTCGTTTTCTTTTGCAAAAGGCGTATGGCAGCCTAAAGATGATCCTGCAGAATATCACGGCGGTCACGCCATGTGTGTAGTAGGCTATGACGATACAAAATACGGCGGAGCGTTTGAAATACTAAACAGTTGGGGAACCGATTGGGGAAACGACGGTTATATTTGGATACCTTACCAAGTGTTCAACCAGTTTGCCTATCATGCGTATGAAATAATTGAGAATCTGGCGGCTTACAGAGACGGCGCGGAATATTCCGGTAATGTAAAAATAGAGTTGTATAATTCAAATAAGGGTATGCCTGTAAAGTTTGACAACGGTTATTACAAGACCACCGGTTCTTACGTTTCCGGCACGTTATTCCGATACTTACTGGGCAATGACAAACCGGCTTATGTATACGCGTTTTCTTCAGATGATTCATCAAACGAAACAACTAAAATATTCCCTCCGCCCGGCATTAATGTCTCTGCGGTGCTGGATTACAAAAACAACATTGTACCTGTTCCGGGTGAAGATATATGGATACAGCTTGATCAAATAAAAGGCACAGACTATTTAATTGTTCTCTTTTCAAAAGAAGAATTAGACCTTGACGCTATAAGAAGCCGTTTTTCCTCAGCGCGCGGAACATTTCCTCAGCGTGTTGCCGCTGCGGTTGGCACAAACTATATTCCTGCAAACCAGGCCCGTTATGAAACCAATGAAATGAAGTTTACCGCCCATTCAGAAAATCCAAAAGCTGTTTTTGGACTTCTGTTGGCAATAGACCACAAGTAAAGGCAAATATGAAGAAGATTTATCATTTGCTCAAACTGTTCTTTCCTGTGTAAATTATTACCGGTTCTCTGCTTATTTTTTGCCCTTCAAGAAAAAAGATGGTGAATACAAAGAAGGAACTTCATTTAACTCTATTGCTCGTATTTATGAGTTTGATCGGAAATTAACGGTTTATAAAAAAAATAAATAATGAAATTAAAAATAACGCCAAGGTTCCATTTGTTCAGCATCACATTCAAAATTATAACGGCCAGTTTCCGTTATGGGTTATCAAAGAACTCTATCCCGATAAAGCCGGATGGAATATTGAAGTATTTGGACAGATACAATCTTTACTTATGGAATACCGGCCTGATATAAAACTACAGTATATTGGGTTTCCGCAAAACTGGCAGGAGATGTTAAAAATATATTCTTGAGTATATATTCAGGTTTCAGTTAACTCTTTGACTCTTTTCCCTTTACAGTTTTGGCACAATTCTCACAAAGAAAGAACTTAAACACCTAAATTATTTTTTAATTAACTGTTTATGTTTAAATCAGTACCGCCGTCAACAGGTATCAAAAACCCTTGACCTGAACTGTTATCAAGATAACCATGCCCCGCATAGTAAATGAAAATTGAATCATGCACACCTAACTTCGCCTGTAAATCGTTAAATGTCTTAATAATATTTTGTCTGGTAGCCTGTTCGTTGTACAGTTCGATTACTTCATCAATAAAATAATCGGTTTTCAAAATATCCCTGATTTCTTTGGCGTCCGACACAGGCTTTTTAAGCGGAGTCCATTCACGGTAAGCGTCTATAGCGATGAAAAGGGCGTATTGTTTGCCGATATTAACCTTATTGCCTAGGTTAGTTTCGGCAACCTCTTTCATTCCACGACTTTGCGCATAGGAATTAATATTGAAAATACTTAAAATCAAAAACGCTAAAATTATCCGTTGTTTCATGAATATTTTTATACTCCTTAATGTATTACAGTTATTGCATTTGCTTGTGCATATTTACTTGTTTTTGGTAATAAATTTCTTTGCCCATTTAACCAATACACTGCGTCATAACTATAATCCTTACCTCTTTCATATCCTGTAATATATACGTTAGAACCTGAAACTACTATTGCCTTTACATATACATCTTCTTTAGTTTTAGGTAGAACATATCTCTGCCCATTTAACCAATAAACTGCGTCAAGACCATCAGATCCTGCAATATATACATTAGTACCTGAAACCGCTATTGCTTCTGCATCTGCATAGTTTTTAGTTTTTGAAAGTACATATCTCTTCCCATTTAGCCAATATACTGCGTCAGAATATTCTTTACCTTCTCCATATTCAATCCCAGTTATATAAACATCAGATCCAGAAACTGCTATTCCTTTTACATATACTTCTTCACCTAATTTTGAAAGAGCATATCTTTGTCCATTTAACCAATATACTGCGTCATTACCATCATTTCCTGCAATATATATATTAGAGCCTGAAACTACTATTGCAGTTGCACATGCAAAAGTATTTGTTTTTGGAAGAACATATCTCTTCCCGTTTAACCAATACACTGCGTCACCATCATCACATCCTGTAATATATACATTTGAACCTGAAACTGCTATTGCATCTGCTGAAGTATTGTTTTCATTTTTTATTTTTGGAAGTACATTTTTCTTCCCATTTAGCCAATATACTGCGTCAATTCTATCCTCAGAACTATTACATTCATATCCTATAATATAAACATTTGAACCTGAAACTGCTATTGCATCTGCATTTGAATAGTTTTTAGTTTTTGGAAGAACATATTTCTTCCCATTCAGCCAATACACTGCGTCATCACCATCATATCCTACGATATATACATTTTCATTTTGAGGCGTTACCGCAACAGAATTCTGCCTTCTAAAAAAAATAAATTCCGCACCGTCCTGATGTCTGGCGTCTGCCAAAGGCCCAAACATTGGCATAGTTTTTCTTACGGAACGCCGCAAGTCAGGAAAAATATCCGAAGGGCAAAGTAATGGGTCGGTATTTTTCCGTAAAGTATTTATAAAAGCGGCTGAAAACTCCGATTGGTCAGGTACGGCTTCGCTTGCGCCTGATGTCATCACTTGTCGGCTCGTGAAAGTATAAGCTCTACGGAGATATTCATTATCTATTTGGGGAGCTGCGGAACGTGAAGCTAATAATAAATCCCCTGAAAAACAGGAGTCGGATACTAAAAACACATGAATAGTCTTAAAACGTGAAATATAACCCCTTATCTGGCTGTTTACCAACCAGTTATCTTGTTTAGTTAAATCAGTGCCGCCGTCAACAGGTATCCAAAATCCTTGCCCTGAGCCATTATCAAGATAACCATGCCCTGCATAGTAAATAAAAATTGAATCATGCACACCTAATTTTGTCTGTAAATCGTTAAATGTCTTAATAATATTTTGTCTGGTAGCCTGTTCGTTGTACAGTTCAATTACTTCATCAATAAAATAATCGGTTTTCAAAATATCCCTGATTTCTTTAGCGTCCGACACAGGTTTATTAAGCGGAGTCCATTCACGGTAAGCGTCTATAGCGATGAACAAGGCGTATTGTTTGCCTATATTAACTTTATTGCCCAAGTTAGTTTCGGCAACTTCTTTCATACCACGACTTTGCGCATAGGAATTAAACGAAATAAAAAGCGTTAAAACTAATATCAATATTTTCTTCATGTTACCCCCATAATATAAATACATCAATAAATCTCAAAACCAAAAAATTTCAATTTTAAACGCTCCTTTTGCGCCCAAATCAATAGGAACGTAAAAGTTCACGGAGAATATTATCTATTTTTTCCCCATAAGCCGGTTCTACAGACCATATTCCGTAAACTTGCTCAAAAGTAATTCCTTTTACACCCCTTTTATAAGCAATATCAAATATTGGATCAACTACTGCTTCATTCATTCCAAGAGGTTCATGCGCGTAAGCTTTTAAATGTTGAATATGCGCTTTTATTCCCAGTGTTACATTCCCCTTAAAATCGCCGTAAAAATTTTTTTCGGGATTATTGCTTAAACCGCCATAATTACATGTTTGAACACGGTCAATTCTTTTAAAAAAATCCGTATAATAAAGCATTTGTGCAATAGGTAAATCAACATTTATACTGCCCGATAAAGCAAAATATTGATTTATTATAGATTCATCAAGTGATGTCAAAGCGGAATTTTTCATTTTTGCATAAGAAATAACATTTTCTAATTTTAATGAACCTTGTCCAATAACTGTTCTTGAAGGTTTTACCGAATTGTTATTTGTAACGGAAGTAGGAGGGGGTGTTATAATTGAATTTGGATCAATCCCATAAACAGCAGAAGGCGGCCGTTCATTTGAAGGAACGATAACATACTCATCAATTTTTTCTAACTTTTTTCTAAAAAAAATAAATTCCGCACCGTCCTGATGTCTTGCATCTGCCAAAGGCCCAAACATTGGCATAGTTTTTCTTACGGAACGCCGCAAATCAGGAAAAATATCCGAAGGGCAAAGTAACGGGTCGGTATTTTTTCGTAAAGTATTTATAAAAGCGGCTGAAAACTCCGATTGGTCAGGTACGGCTTCGCTTGCGCCTGATGTCATCACTTGTCGGCTTGTGAAAGTATAAGCCTTGCGGAGATATTCATTATCTATTTGGGGAGCTGCGGAACGTGAAGCTAATAATAAATCCCCCGAAAAACAGGAGTCGGAAACTAAAAACACATGAATTGTCTTAAAACGTGAGATGTAACCTCTTATCTGGCTATTAGGCAGCCAGTTGTCTTGTCTGGAAATATCTGATCCGCCATCAACAGGTATCCAAAATCCTTGTTCTGAATTTTTATCAAGGTATCCATGTCCTGCATAATAAATAAAAAGTGAGTCATGCACGCCTAATTTATTCTGTAAATCAGTAAAGGTCTTCATAATATTCTGTTTAGTAGCCTGTCCGTTATACAGTTCAAATACTTCATCAATAAAATAATCGGTTTTCAAAATATCCCTGATTTCTTTTGCGTCCGACACAGGCTTATTAAGCGGAGTCCATTCACGGTAAGTGTCTATAGCAATGAAAAGGGCGTATTGCTTGCCGATATTAACCTTATTGCCTAAATTTGTTTCGGCAACCTCTTTCATTCCCCGACTTTGCGCATAGGAATTAAACGCAATAAAAAGCGTTAAAACTAATACAGTTATTTTTTTCATGTTACTCCTTGTAAATATCTGCGTTTACTGATACTTCAATTACAATAATTATTTTTTTTAACCGGACTCTTATGTTCTGTTTCTCTCTACCTTTCAGGATATAACTGACTGGAAATATCTCAACAACAATTCTTCCACTTATATCCATACCTACTACTTCCACGTCTGTTATTTCAATATCATCATTTCTAAGCGTGTTTCTTACTTTTATTACCAGTCTATCATCATCAATATCTACATCCAAAATATCCAAATCATCATTTTCCTTGCTACCCAAAAAGACTCGGTATACTGCCCCTTTATCAATTTTATGTTCAGTCTCTTGTGCGAAAATAGAACCAGTTATAATAAAAAATAAAAATACAAATAAAATACCATTCTTTTTTATAGCCATGTTGTAATTCCTTTTATGGTCTTTCCAATAACCAAAAAAATGCGTCGCAAATAAATTCTTAATCATATTAGTATCCTTATTTCCTTTGCGTCCGACACAGGCTTATTAAGCGGATTCCATTCACGGTAATCGTCTATAGCGATAAATAGGGCGTATTGCTTGACGACAGTAACTCTATTGCCTAAATTAGTTTCGGCAACCTCTTTCATTCCACGGCTTTGCGGAAAGGAATTAAACGCAATAAACAACGTTAAAAACATTACCAATAATTTCTTCATGTTACCCCCAAACTATAATATGTCAATAAATCTCAAAATCAAAGATTTTAATATTAGACGCTCCTGCACCCAAATCAAAATTTCTTTGAATTGCAATGGTTTGTATAGTATCTTTATAAAAATTTATTTTTTTTCCCCAAGCCGGTTGTTTTAAATTACTGAAAGGGATATCAAAACCGCTAACCTTTCCATTTTGAGTTGTTATTATTGTTTCATGAAAAGCATTATCTTTAACATCAGGTGTTGCAAAATAAACACTCCATTTTTTTCCATCACCTAACGCTTTGAAGCGTACTCCATTAGCTTTTCTTAATTTTTGTATTATATTCCAATCTTTTAATAAAGCCCCTGCCCAACTTGGGTTTTTCCCTGCGAGATTTATATTAATAGTCAAAACATCATATTCCTTACCGTCAATTATTTCTTTATTTATAATTGTGTTTACATTAGAATTATTATCTTTATTTGTTTCCCAACTGCCTGTAATTACCTCATTAGAATTATTACCCGTCGCAGTTCGCCCCCCCAATTCAGGTACTATGGCATTGGGGTCGATACCATACACAGGCGCAGGTGTGGGGGTAGGCGTAGGCGTGGGTGTAACCGCTACAGGTGTTTGCTTTCTAAAGAATATAAAAGTCGCCCCTTCCTGATGATTTGCTGCGTTTAAAGAGCCGTATAAAGGTGTAGTATTTCTTACGGAACGCCGTACGTCATTGAATATTCCTAAAGGGTCAATTAATGGTTCAGTATTTTTGCGTAAACTGTTCATAAAAGCGGCTGAAAACTCCGATTGGTCGGGTACAGTTTCACTTGAACCTGAAGTCAATACCTGACGGCTTGTTAATGTATAAGCCTTACGAAAATAATCATTATCTATCTGAGGTTGTAAAGAACGTGTGGTATTCAGAATATCACCAGAAAAACAGGCGTCCGAAACCATAAATACATGAATTGTCTTAAAACGTGAAATATAACCCCTAATTTGACTATTAGGTAACCAGTTATCTTGTGAATATATGTCAGTACCACCGTCAACAGGTATCCAAAAACCTTGATCCGAATTTTTGTCATAATGTCCATGTCCGGCATAATAAATAAATAGTGAGTCATGTACACCCAATTTGTTCTGTAAATCGGTAAACATCTTAGTAATATTTTGTTTGGTAGCCTGTGCGTTATACAATTCAATTACTTCATCAATATAATAATCTTTTTGCAGAATGTCCCGAATTTCCTTTGCGTCCGACACAGGCTTTTTAAGCGGAGTCCATTGCTTGTAAGCGTCTATAGCGATGAAAAGGGCATATTGTTTGCCGATATTAACCTTATTGCCTAGATTAGCTTCAGCAACCTCTCGCATACCACGGCTTTGTGCATACAAATTAAACGCAAAAAACAGTGTTACAACTAATACCAATAGTTTTTTCATATTATCCTCCATTACTCCTTAATTATGTTCTATCGCCAAAAGCAATCCAAACACGGCGTTTTCATTTGTAGACTGCGCCGTATACGACATACGGTTTTTTTCATATTTAGCGGTTTGGGGTCGCAGGAAATTTTTTCCAACCGCCTTTTCTACCCTTTGGGCGAAATTTCCTGTTGCGCTCATAAAACGGTTTCCAATATTGTCAATATCCAAAGGCTGTTTGGAAAAAAGAACCACAAGGTAATCAGTTCCCTGTATTTCGTCTAACTCAAGCCATCTAATTTCATCTGTGCGTTCAAACGGAAAAGCAAAAACATTTTCTTTGTAATCCAAAACAGCCGAAAATCCATCTGCAGGAAATATCCGTGAATAAGAATTAGCGTCAGCGGCAAAAGCGTAAAAATAAGCGGGTTTAGCACAGTTCATAATATATCTAAACCAAGTTCCCGAAGGGTAGGCTCTTTTAGTTTTATAATACCCTTCATTTACAAATTCAACTTCCATTCCGTTTCTGTTATTTTTTATCTCAATATCTACCGAACCTGAAAATTCTGCTCTAACCTTATTAACTATAAGGTTATCTATCATCTCGTAAGCGTGATATACAAATTTTGCAAAATCTTCGTATGTTATCCAAATATAACCTTCATTTCCCCAATCTGTTCCCCAACTGTTTTGAATTTCAAAAGCGCCCCCGTACATATTGTCGTCATAACCAACAACGCACATGGCATGACCGCCGTAATCTCTATAAGGGCTTTCCGCAGGCTTCCATAAACCTTCGGCATAAAAAAACGAATCAGGACAATTCATTCCAATAACAACCGGTTTCCCTTCAGCAAGGCTTTTTTTAACAGGCGGTACTTTTTCGTTTACTGTCCCTGTCTCACCTTTTGAATGTATAAAAAGACGTACAAAATCCTTTATAGGAAATTTTTCGCTTGGAGCAAAAAGAGTAACCGGTACATCGGGAAATTTTAATCTTAATTCCTCACTACGCCTTCTTGCTGCTCCGGTATCCCTTAAAAATTCCATAGCAACATAAATACTTGCTCCGTTTTCCCCTTCATTATCCGAGATACTTTTATAAAGATGAGTAGGTGAAAAAACATTTCTAACGGTCAGTGCTTTGTCTGTCCTTTGTAGTCTTACAGATTCGCTTATAGTTCGTGCGGTAAAGGCGGTTGCCCAACCTACACAAGTACCATAATCTCCCTGATTTTCAGGGATAGGGCTATACTGTTTAAGTGAAAAAGCGCCAGGTAAAGAATCAAGGCCTCTGGTGATCGGCTTTTGCGGAACTCTGTTGTAAGCGTCAGAATCAAGTATTGCCCCCTTTCTGTGGGGTTGGGGGAATATAGAAAGTGCGTTTGCCAGAAATAGTAGTAAAAAAAGATATTTTTTAGCCATTGATTAGTCCTATATATTTTGATATTATATTATGGAATTTATGCTATAATCAAGATATAATAGTTATAAATAGGAGAATTTTATGAAAAAGATTACCGCTTTTTTAATAGTCCTTTTTTCCGTTTTTTTAAGCCTTCATGCCCAATCATTGACATGGGAAATAAAGTTTTTAAAAGGTAATCCGCAAGAATCAGTCCCCGTTTCCAGACAAATCAGAATGGAAACAGGAGAGACTTTACAATTAACCATTCAACCCGAAATAGACTGCTTTTGCTATGTTATTTTTTATGATTCCGAGCGTCAAATTTCAGTGCTTAGGAACGCTCCTATTCAGAACGGTGTAGAAGTAAAAATAGGTCCATTTGAATTGGAAGAACCGTCAGGGGTAGAAACATTTTATGTCATTATGAGTTTAGCAAGGCAAAGTAATCTTGAAAGCTTGATACAGGCTTTTAACGCCAATTCCAATTCCCGACAAAACGCCAACAACCTTTACAACGAGGTAGCAAACCTTCAAAAATCTGCTTCCAATCTTGGAGAACCCGCAAGTTCTTTTGTTGCAAGCGGTGGTACAACAAGAGGAACGCCGGGGGAAACCGCTCATTTTGCAACACGTTTTTCAGGAAAAAACATATATGTCAGAGCAATTACAATTCGGCATTAAAAAACTTTTTCAATTTTCTGTAATTTTAGCGGTTTCTCTTTTTATTACAGTCTTATTATACGCAAGCGGATTTTTAGGATATGCCGATAAAGTTCTTTATGATCTCTGCGTAAATTACCGCGTTCTTAAAAGTCCTCAAAAAAAGAATCCTCTTGTCGCCGCCATAGATTTAAATGACGCAAGCATAAAGGCGTTAGGTGAAAATCTTGATACACGTCAGGCTTTTGCGGATATTCTTGAAGTTCTTGCGGATTCCAATACAAGCGCAGTTCTTGATTTTCTTTTTAATGTTGAAAAAAACAACGATTCCGCTTTTATTAAATCTGTAGAATGGGCGCAAAATACCGTTATAGCTGTATTGGCTGTAGATAAAAAAACGATGAAGCAGGCAAATAATACCTACCTTGAATTAACAGAACAGGAACGCCAATTACTAAAAAGACATATATGGAATATCAAAGTACAGGATAAAGGCAAAGTGCCGGAAGCCGGAACTTTTTTGCTTCCTTTCCCGTCTCTGCTTAACGCCGCAGGGCAAATAGCCCACATCAACATGGATCCGGACATTGACGGCATTTACAGGAGGACTCCCTTATTGTATGAATGGGAAGGCGGTTACATTCCTTCTTTAGGTTTAGCCGCCGCTGTATTGCATTTAGGCATAAAAATAGAAAATATAGAATTAAAAGCGGGTTCTTTTCTTTTACTTCCTTTTTCTGAAAATGAAATTATCCGTATTCCCATAGACATACAAGGGCGTATGTTAATCCCTTATACAGAAACATGGGCAGACGATACAGGACGAATATCTTTCTCTACTGTAGTAAACGCTAAAAAAGATGACGCTGTTTTTGATAAAATATACAGCGGTCTTAACGGACATATTGCGCTTTTGTCGGAAATAAGCACCAGCCAAAAGGATTTTGGTCCCACTTCGTTTGAACGGCTTTATCCGCTTTCCGGCGTACACTCAGAAGTGTTAAGCGGAATATTAAGCGGATTGGAAAAAAGAACTTTTGTCGGTTGGGCATCTCTGCCTTTTAAGGCGTTTGTTTTTTTGCTGCTTTTATCAGCCGCATTTTTATTTTTTCACTTTCAAAAAGACTTGTTATTTCATCTTGGCTTTCTCGCGGCTCTAGTGATTTTTTCCGGCGTTACGCTGTTACGCTGGAATATTGCCGCTTTGTCGCCGTGGTTTGCCTTTCCTGTTTTCTTGTTTTTCCTTCTGTGGTTAAGCGCGTTTCTTTCTCGTTTATTTGTACGATATCGAAAAGAACTTTTATTAAGCAACGCCCTTTCTCGTTATTTTCCCCATGCTTTGGCTCAGCGCATAATGAAGGAAGGAAAAACGGATTTAATACCGGCTTACAAAGATCTTACCATTCTTTTTTCAGACATATCCGGTTTTACCAAATGGAGTTCCGATAAAAGCCCCGAAGCCGTACATAATTTTTTAAGCGATTATCTGGAAAGCATGGCGGAAATTTTATTTGCCCACGGCGGCACCGTCGATAAATTCATGGGAGACGGAATACTCGCTTTTTTCGGCGATCCGATTGATATGCCCGATCATACGGAACGGTGCTTAAGAGCGGCAATCGCTATGCAAAAAAAGGTGCGCGTGCTTGCGGAAAAATGGAAACCTATTGTTAATATTGACTTAAAAGTGCGTATAGGAGTTAATACGGGAAAAGTAATTGTAGGCAATTTGGGAAATAAAACACGAATAGAATACACTGTAATAGGGGCGTCTGTTAATCTGGCTCAACGCATGGAAAGCAACGCGCCTGTAGGCGGAATACTGGTTACCGCAGACGTGCGTGAAAAAGTAAAAGACAAATTTACTTTCCCTGAAAGGAAAGACGTTACGGTTAAAGGCTATGCCGAAACTATAGAAGCGTATGTTTTAGGCGAGTAATATTTTATCTGTAATTTTCCTGATAATTATATAATTTCTCCAATATCTCTTTTATTTCGCTTTCATATTTTTCAGGATTATTTTTCACCCAATATTTGCTTAATTTTTGAAGGGTATCGCCTTTTCCCCGCGGCAGCAAATTAAAACGTGGATCTACAATTGGCGGACTGGGCGGCACAGTACTTGCATAACCTTTAAGATGCTGAATATGCGCCTTTACTCCTATTTTGCTTCCTTCCGGGAATTTTCCATTCCAGCTTTTTCCGTACATTTTTGCGCCCGCTGTAATTAATCCGGCAAAATTATTATTATTAAAAAGAGTTTTGTTATTTAAATAATTTGTCGCATAACACATCTGCGCGATAGCAATGTCATGGTTTATATTTTCTCGTTTTGACTCATTTATGTAATGATCTATAATAGCTCTTATATCCCTGGTCGATACACTGCTAGAATTATCCAGATATTTAACAACAGCGTCCCTTGTCAAATAAGTACGCTGATCGCCGCTCAGCATTATATCTTCGGGAATTGGCGGCCGTTTTACCGAAGAAGTTGAACTTGTTTGTGTTGAACTTGATTGTACAGGATTTTGTTTGCTCTGGCTTCTTTCGTCATGAACATATAGTAACACTTCTTCGTTAAAGGGATAATCTCTGGTGTTTTTTGTAACGGATTCCAATTCGAAATAATCTCTTGTATTTCTTTTAAATTTTAACACTGCGGATTGGCCTGAATAATAAATATCAATGGTTGCTTTATTCTTTGGATTAAGAGAAAATTTAGTTGCTTTAACCGGAGTATTGTTATTAATAATCAGATTTTCATCAGGAAGGTTTTTTTCGGTATTTTCTATAATCTTTCCGTCTTTAACAACCCCATAATTTTTATTCAGTTCTTTTGGCGGCAGGTTTAAGTTTTTATTAATATAAAAATCCAGCTTATAAAGGTCATCTTCAAATAATCTGGCGGTTTCCCATGTAAGAGGCACTAACTTGTTGTCGTTGTTCCTAACTTCATCGGGCCGCGCCGTATTAATAGGCTGCGTTCCTCCAGTATTACTGCCTATCTTCCCGCTCAGTTCTTTTAATGCCTTGTTGGTTTCTTCCTGTGATTTTTTTAAGGCGTCAATTTCTTTTTTAATATCTTCATTTCCGCTAACTTCCTTTTTAGGAAAAGAGAAAACGTTTACCGCGGAAAAACACATAATAAACGCGATTATTATCATTTTACGATTCATAAAAATCTCCTTTAAATCCGCATCTATAACTTGTAATAACTTATTGCGCCCTGTTACTGCGCTCCGGAATACCGATAAAGATCACGGAGTATATCAGCTATTTCTTGCCCGTAATCGGGATTAACTGACCAATAACCTGAGACCTGACCAAAATCAATTCCTTGTTTTCCAAGTTTGTAAGCAATATCATAGCGCGGGTCAACTATTTTTTCTTGAAGTCCGGAAGGTTCATGCGCGTAGGCCCTTAAATGCTGAATATGCGCTTTTATTCCATCTGTTACTTGACCTTTAAAATCGCCGTTAAAATTGGGTGGTGTATTGCTTAAACCGCCGTAATTACAGGTTTTAACACGTTCGGTTTTTCTGAAAAAATCTGTATAATAAAGCATTTGCGCAATAGCGATATCAACATTTATGCTGCCCGCTAATTTGAAATATGAATCGATTACTGCAATATCCATGTGGCTCAAGAGGGGATTTTTTTTATCTCTTACATAAGATAATACTTTATCATATTTTAACGAACCTGTGCTGACAATTTTTGTTGAAAATATCGCGGAATCGGTAGAATCAATATATGATGAAAAATTGGCATTAGAACCTGTACTTGGTTTTTGAGAAGGCTGTTCGTTACCGTTTACTAAATCTTTGGAAACCGCCTGTACTTTTCTGTTGTCCTGACCGGAAACATAAAGCAGTATAAGTTCAGAAAATTTATTTATGGGCTCCTTGTTAGCGGCATTTACTTCAAAAAGCTCATAACAATTTTGCTGTTTATTTCTTATAAAAATAAAATTTACATCTTGAAAAGATATTTGTAATTTATTTCCTTTGTCGGCAGGTTCCGGAAAACCTGTCAATATTCCTTCACTGTCTTTGGAAATTTCTATTTCCTTAAGCTCATTAACGACAATCGGCGTATTTAGGATAATCATACCATTTTCTTTCTTTATTTCTTCTGTTACTTTTTTTTCATTTAATTCAAGAGAAAGTTTATTTGAGGGGTAAAATTTCAAACCTTCCTGATTTGCGTTTTTTTGCAATATAAACTGTACTATTTGGGGGGTAACAAGAATTCGATCTGCAGCTGCCTGGCTCGTTGTATTGCTTTCCGGGTTCGGATTTGTTTGCGCTATTCCCTGATAGCTTATAAAACACGCAAGAAACGCGAGTATAAATGCCGTCTTTTTCATATCGTATTTCCTCTGCGGTCTTTCCCGCCGTCAATTATATTTACTATTCCGCAAAGCGGCTTTTACCATAAAAATAATTTTAATTTCGCAAAGAAATTAATAACATACAATATTATTTATTTGTTGTTTTGTCAATAAATATCGTTTATTGGCTTTTTTTTATAGATAAAAGTAAATTTAGAGCCAATTTTCGTTAAAATATGAAAAAACAACATATTTTTAAAGTATACGCCATGAGTCACTTTTTCCGGTGACTGGCAAAAAATGTATAATACATACAAAAACGGCCATAAACCAAAGGGATTAATTTCTATATTTAATATAATCCTTAGGCATACATCTTGTTACCTGTATTCCCCTTCAAACCCCATATATTTCTTAAGAATCTTCGTTATGTCCTGCGCGGCAATTTTCGCGTCATGTTCGGGAACGTTTACCTGCCTGTTAAGCGATTCTACAAAGAAATCGACAAGAGATTCATATACGTCGGGACGGTTATAAAACACTACGGCAAAGTTAACTCCCGTGGGCCTAAGGACCGTAAAAGAACCGAAACTTTCGTTTGGCTCTTTTGATATCATTATCTTTGTCTGATTTTTCGCGGTAATAATATCCAATTCGCTGAAGCGTTTTGGGATTCTTTCGCCGTCCGCCCTTGAAACTGGTTCCTGAAACTTTAACTGGTATGTGTCCGGTTCGGCCAGAACGTATAATTTTTTCCCGCCCGTAACGAATTGCAAGCCCGTATCCGTTAAAAAGATTTCTTTTACGCCGGCATAAGACACAATTTCGTAAATTGAATAATAGGATGTTTCGCTGAAGAATGAGGAGACGATATAGCCGTTGGCAAACGGAAGTTTCCCGTGGCTGTAAGCTTCAAAAAGATTGCGGAACGAGACGTCGCTTAGTTCTTCGTGTTCCTCTATACGTTTTTTTAAAGAGGTTTTATTATCCGACTGTTTTTTTTTTGAAGCCGGTTTTTTGGAAGTTCCTTCGCCGACAGTCTTCCCGCAGACGGGGCAAATTACCATCCCTTCATCCAGTTCCTCGCCGCATTTTTTGCATTTTTTCGGCTTCACATGCACCTGCTGTTCGCAATACGGACAAAATTCCCAATGAGGCTTCAAAGGTTTTTCGCAATTTTTGCATTTTAGCTCTTCTTCCATTTTCCGCTCCTTCCTAAAACATACGTTTAGTCTGTGTTTCAATATTATACCACAATTTGCAATAGAAGCAAAGTTTTTTAGTAAAAAAACCGCTCCACGTCCCGCAAAATGTCCTCAAAATCGCTGAAACTGGTTTTGGTCTCCGGGAGGGATTGCAGGAATATCTGGCCGTATCTCTTTTTTAACAGCCTGCCGTCCAAAACCGCGACTACGCCCCTGTCGGCGCTGCGGCGCATGAGCCTGCCGAAGCCCTGTTTGAACTTCATTACGGCGTTGGGCAGGGAAAGCTCCATAAAAGGGGTTCCGCCGCGCTTTTTTACCGCTTCGCCGCGGGCTTCAAAGACGGGGTCGTCCGGGGTACGGAAGGGCAGGCGGCAGATTATTACCAGCCGCAGGGTGTCGCCGGGGGCGTCTACTCCTTCCCAGAACGAGTTTGTGGCAAAAAGGCACGCTCTTTCATCGGCCAGGAAGTCCTGCAAGAGCCGGGTGCGGTCGTCGTCGCCCTGTTTCAGACAGCGGATTCCCAGCGGCTCAAGTTCCGCCTTTGCGGCGGCCCACGCGCTTCTAAGGGATTGGTACGAGGTAAAAAGCACAAGCGCGGAGCCTCCCGCAATGGCGGCTAGGCGGCCCGCGGCCTTGTCGATAAAGTCCTGCCAGCCGTCTTCGTCGGGGAGGGGGGCGTCCGCCGGGGCGGCCAGGAGTACCGCGCTTGAATAGGGGAAAGGGGAGGGGAAACAGCCTGAAAGAACAGGTTTGTTTTCCAAATCGCAGATGCCGCAGCGGCTTGCCCAGTAGGAAAAATTTCCGTTTATGGCGAGAGTCGCGGACACGCAGACGACCGTTTTGTTAGGCGCAAATACGCTGTCTTTCAGTTTCGGCGATAAGTCCAGCGGGGTTTTTGTAAAGACCGCCCACGGATTTGCGCCCGAAAAGAGCTGTTTAGCCATCCACAAAACGTCGTTTTCAAGTTTTTGATATTTGCAAAATGAATCGCAGATTTCAGCGATTTCTTCCAGCCGCCTTACTATCGCTTTAACTTCCCAAACGTGAGGCTCAGCAGCCTGCGTCTCGTTAAGCCCTTCCGTTATTTCGCGTATCATGGAAGTTAGGGCGAGAATATCTTTGCGTAAGGCTTTTAAGCAGGGCAGCAAATTTTCCTGTAACGGCGCTTTGGGCATGTCGGGCGACAGGCGGAATACTCCCGCCTCTGCGCAAAGTTCCAGAGCGCTGTTGTCCAGAGCTTCCGCGCTATCGCGTATTTTGTCCGCCTGCGTTACCATGCCGTTCAAATGCTTGCCTCCGGGCGGCAGCAGGGCGCAGAGTCTGACAAGCAGTCCCCGTTTGCTTTTTTTCTTTTTGTGGTAGAGCCTTCCCAACTGGCGGAAAATTCCCGTGCGCCCGAATTCGGCCGAGAAGAACGAGGTTGCGGCGTTTTCTATCGTGTGGGCTTCGTCAATTACAAGCCTGTTAAACGGCGGAAGGACGACGGCGTTTTCATAACCCGCGCCCTGAAAACGCGCCGCAAGGTCGGCAAAGAGCAGATGGTGGTTTACCACGATAATGTGCGCGTTAGAAGTTTCCCTGCGCAGGGCGAAAACAAAACAATTTTCGCGCCAGGGACAATGAATGCCTAAACATAAATCCGATTCGGAACAAACGGCGCTCCATACGGTTTCCGCCGGCTGAAAAGAAAGTTCGCTTCGTACTCCGGTTTTTGTATTTTGCGCCCATTCGTGAACGCGCCTTATTTCATCATACCCGTCGTCCTCATCAATAAATAGCGGAGATTCGCGTAACGCTTCGTCAAGGCGGCGCAGGCACAGGTAATTGCCTCTTCCTTTCATTATTACCGCCTTGATTTTTGTGCCTCCCATCGCGCCCGCTACAAGGGGGATGTCTTTTTCATAAAGCTGCTGCTGTAATGTTATGGTGGCGGTGGAGATTATTACTTTTTCCTTGTTTTCAAGGGCGAAATGAATCGCGGGCAGCAGATAGGCGAACGATTTTCCAACGCCTGTGCCGGCTTCCGCCATAACATGGGCGTCTTCGTTAAACGCGCGTATTATCAATTCCAGAAGATCAAGCTGGGATTGGCGCGGCTCGTAAGACGAAAGACGGTTAGCGACATCCCCGCCTTCGCGGAGGGCGGCGGTTATCTGTTCGGAATCGAGTTTTTTCATGTCTCGCTTAATTTAACGCCAACAGGGCCATTACCTTCGCATCCCCGAGGATGTTCTCCAAAAGAGCGTACTCGTTCGGCTGGTGAAGGGTTTCGTCCGTCTTGGTCCAGACGGCGCAGTCAATGCCTATGTTGCGAAGGTACGCCGCCATAGTGCCGCCGCCTATGCCGACGGGGCGCGGCGTGACAGAGTAAACCTCGCTTGCGGCGGCGCTTAGCATTTTTACGATAGGGGCGTCGGCGGCGGTGGGAACGGACTGCGTTAACTGCACGGGGTTGTATGTGACGGATACGCCGTACAAGGCCTCGACTTCCGACTTGATACGGTTAATTTCAGCTAACACCGAGTCAATTGAGTAACGGGGGAGGACGCGCATATCAACGTAAAATACGTCCTCGCCCGGGATGGTGTTTACGTTAGGCACGTTGGCTTCTTTTTTTGTGGGCTGGAAAGTGGAGTAGTCGGGATCA
>Ga0268262_10000390_pt1 | contig 58566 bp, 43 predicted proteins | sample TergutNc150P3_FD_190354 | JGI IMG/M metagenome (GOLD analysis project Ga0268262, IMG submission 190354) | Nasutitermes corniger P3 segment gut microbial community from laboratory colony in Florida, USA - Nc150 P3 (SPAdes) (version 2) | ecosystem: Host-associated > Arthropoda: Insects >... | reverse complement strand
AAGAGGGAGATCGGTAAGGCCGCCGGTTCGCATAAACTCGGTCAGCTTGCCGCCCGTCGCCTGCATTTTTAGGTACATCGCCATTGAGTAGCCGCCGAGCGCGAAGTAAAGACCGTGGCCGAGGCTGAGGATGCCTGTGTATCCCCAAATTAAATCGAGCCCCATCGCGACAATGGCGAACGCTATACATTTTCCCAAAAAGATAATTATAGGGCCGTCGGAGAAAACAGGCATGAGAGCCAGGGCGATTACAATTACCGCGAAGCATACGCTGCGTCCCTGTTTTTTCAAAAAGCCCATCTGCTTCTCCTATTCGTCCAGACTTCTTGTTCGTATTGTAAAGAGACCCTGAGGTTTCTTTTGCAGGAACAGAATGATAATTAACAGCACCGCCGCCTTCGCGATGGAAGACGAGGTAAATCTTTCGATGCTGATACCGGCGAAACCTATAATGAGAGACCCTAGAACCGTGCCGATTAATTTTCCTACGCCGCCTAAGACGACCGCCATAAATGAGTTTACGATGTAGTTCTGTCCCACTGTCGCGTCTATTGAACCCAACAATGCGACGGAACAACCCGCGAGCCCCGCAAGCCCCGAACCGATACTGAAAGTTATGTTGTCTATCCTGCGGGAGTTAATGCCAAGACACTGCGCCATTGAGCGGTTTTGCATGACGGCGCGCATCTGCCTGCCGAAGTTCATGCGGTACAAGATCAGCCAGATGATAAAAAGGGCGAACCCCGTTAAGAAGATGATGAACAGCCTGTTGTAAGAGAAGGTGCTTCCGCCGACAGTAACGCCGCCCGTTAAAAACGAAGGGGCGGTTACGTTTACCCCCTGCGCTCCGAAAATACTGCGCGCCGCCTGTTGAAGCACAAGGCTGATGCCGCCCGTCGCAAGAAGGCTGTCAATTTCCCGCCCGTAAAGCCGGGACACGATAAACCTTTCCATTATGCTTCCGAGAATAAAAGCCACGGCGAAAGCCGTAATAAGCGCCGCAAAATAATACAGGCTGAAAATACTTTTTGGAAGGAAGGAAACAAAAAACTGCTGTGTCAGGAAGGTCATGTACGCGCCGATCATTATGAATTCGCCGTGCGCCATGTTAATAACGCGCATAAGACCGAAAGTAATCGCAAGTCCCAACGAGGTAAGCAAGATAATTGAAGTTAAACTGAAACCGTTAAATACCGCGTTGACAAATTGCGCCATTGCAAAAACTCCCCTGACCGTATAAAAGCTGATAAGCGGCGTTAATGCCGCTTATCATGTCGATATTAAAGATACAATGTTTGTGCAGTCAAAATTATACTACACTAAATTACTTTGATATTCCAGACTAAATTACTTCGATATTCCGGCGCTAACCGCCCATGAATATGTGGTAAGATAGGGATCCGGCGCGACAGGACCCGGAGTCGCGTAAATTTCATCGATTAACCCGCTGGTACCGACTTTCCCGATACGGACAGGTTTTGAAAGATGCTGATTGTTGCCGTCGATAACGACATTTCCTTCGGGCGCAAGGAAAGAAATGGTTCCGGTTCTTATGGCTTTAAGAACCTTATCAACATCGAAACTGCCCGCTTTTTCTACAGCCGCTTTCCATAAATAAACAGCGATATAAGCCGCTTCCGCGGGATCGCTTGTTACGCGGTTTTGACCGAACTTTGCCTTGTACGCCGCCACAAATTTTTCGTTTTGGGGTGTTTTTGTTGTCTGGTAATAGTTCCATGAGACAAGGTGATCTTTAAGAATATTAGCGCCGATTGCCGCTACTTCCTCTTCCGCGATGGAGAAGGACATGGTCATATATTTCGCCGCGTCATATTTTTTTTCCGACATCTGTTTGAAGAAAGAAACGTTGCCGGTTCCGTTCAATGTGTTTACGATTACGTCAGGCGATGAAGCTTCGATTTTAGCGATAATTGTAGCGAAGTCCGTCTGATCCATAGCGGCGTATTCTTCGCCCACCGCCTGAAGCCCGGAAGATTTTAACTGCGCATTGATGATCATGTTTGCTGTGCGCGGGAATACATAGTCTGAGCCAAGAAGGAAGAACTTCTTGTAACCTTTGGAAATTAAGTACTCGATAGCGGGTACAATCTGCTGATTGGGAGCCGCGCCCGAGTAAACGATATTCGGCGACTGTTCCATTCCTTCGTACTGAACGGGATACCACAAAAGGCTGTTGTAGTCTTCAAATACGGATTTTACCGCTTTGCGAGAAGAAGATGTCCAGCATCCGAATACGGTGGCGACTTTTGTCTGCCCTACAAGTTTTTCCGCCTTTGTCGCAAAGACCGAAGGCTCGGAAGCGCCGTCTTCCTCAAAATAGACGATTTTCTTTCCAAGTACGCCGCCCGCCGCGTTGATTTCCTCGATTGCGAGCAATTCAGCGTCCCTTACGGATATTTCGCTGATCGCCATGGGTCCTGTAAGCGAGTGGAGTAGCCCGACGGTAACGGTGTCGCCGCTTACACCCTTTTTTTTGCATCCGGTTAAACCGGCGAGGAGAACTACTCCCAATACCAAACAACCCGCGATTTTTAAAACACTGTTTTTCATTCTTTTCTCCTTTCGGAAATTCTGGTTCGGAGAGCGGCCGCCAACGGCGGCAAATTATCTCTCCGGACAAAAAAGAAAGGCACTGCGGACCGATGTCCACAGCGCCTTTGCTGTTTACAAGTTTAATATATAAAATAGTTAATTCTTTGTCAAGAGGGGAACCTTCGCCCCTATACGGGCTCGGTTGAGGTTCAAGAGGGGAACCTTCGCCCCTATACGGGCTCGGTTGAGGTTCAAGAGGGGAACCTTCGCCCTATACGGGCTCGGTTGAGGTTCAAGAGGGGAACCTTCGCCCCTATACGGGCTCGGTTAGGTTCAAGAGGGGAACCTTCGCCCCTATACGGGCTCGGTTGAGGTTCAAGAGGGGAACCTTCGCCCTATACGGGCTCGGTTGAGGTTCAAGCGGGGAACTTGATTTTTATATACTCTTTTATCAGTTGGGCGCATTTTTCTATGCCCACGCGCTCGCTGTTAAGGGTCATATCGTACAGAACAGGATCTGTCCATACGCGGCCTTTTGTGTAGTACTTGAAGTACGCCGCGCGGTACTTGTCTGTTTCGGTAATGAGCCTGTGCGCCTCTTCTTCCGTTGCGTCCAGTTTATCCATGACATTGGCAAGGCAATAAGCGCGCGGCGCTTCGATGTAGACGCTGATGACGTTTTTCAAATCGCGCAGGACAAAATTGGCGCACTTCCCGATAATTATGCACGATTCTTTTTCCGCCAATTCGCGGATGATTTTTGTTTGAATGTTAAACAGATTTTTCGCCGACGTGAATTTTTTATCCTGCGGCGTCATTATATGGTCTGTGTTTAAGGTGTCTTTTAATCTAGGTAAAAAGCTGAAGGGTAAAGGCAATTTTTCATCGACCTTCACAAATTTACTTTTGTTTATTCCGCTGTATTCCGACGCAAGCGCAAGTATCTGGCTTTCGTAACAGGGAATTCCCAAATCGCGGGAAAGCGTAAGCCCTACCTGTTTTCCGCCGCTGCCGAATCCTCTTGCTATCGTTATAACGTAATTGTCCATTGTTATCAATGTATCAGGATACAGGGGTTTGTCAAGATGGAGAGGGAATTGAAAAATTTAAATAGCAAGGGCAGGACTCGAACCTGCGACCTCCGGGTTATGAGCCCGACGAGCTGCCAACTGCTCTACCTTGCGTCGTATCGTCGTACTGACGTACGTTTAATATGGCATTTTGGGACTGAATTGTCAAGTGTCAGGCTCGGTTGAGGTTCAAGAGGGGAACCTTCGCCTGACTTGTGTCAGGCTCGGTTGAGGTTCAAGGCGCGGACTGTTGAGGGTCTTCGTTGCTCCAATTGCTACGGATTGTAAGTATTGATGATGCTACTGCTGATAAGGCGATAAAGACGGCCAGGAATGACGGGAAGCCGGGAAGGACGGCCATGAAGTTATATATTCCATGAATGGCTATGGCTGTTAAGAGACGCATGAGCGATTGAAAGGGATTGGTACGGAACATAATCGCGGCGGCGCCGACACGGGAACCGCAGGCGGCGTGCAGAGGCGCGGCGGTAAAAGCGCGTAACAGTAAAACACCCGCGTTTGACGCTCCGTAGGCGGCGGTTTCAAGAAGAGCGAAGCCGAGACCCGCGACTAAGCCGCCCGCGGCGCCTCTCCTGACTTTTTCCCATGAAGGAAATTGTTCCGTGCCGAAAGTACGAGTTTTTTCTTTCTCGATGCGGCCGCTTAAAAAGAAAAAGACAAACAACATCAACAGGCGGCTTACTTCTTCTGTAGAAGCTATGCGGATAAAAAATTGATAAAAAAGATTGATTCTGCCGCCTGACGTGATTGAATGATTTAACAGGTTTTGCAGAAACAGAGCGGGGAAAAAAGCGGCGGCTCCCGCAAGCAGCGCAAATAAAAACCAAATAAGCGAAAATTGATATTTGGCAAGGCGGTACCAAATATACACCGCTATAACGGGAATTGCGGAAACTAAAATAAGAACCAATAAAACCAATGAGCCGGACATAGGTTTATCTTAGCAGATTTTTATCTGAGGATAAACCCATGTTAAACGGAGTTGGTACTCTCTCAATTCTTCTTTTTCAACACATATTGATCCGCAAATTTGCCTTTAATTACTTTCCCTTTCATATCCAGTTGTAACAGATGGTTTTCGCCAACCTTGTAATAAGGAGGAAAAGTCGTGTTTTTCAATGTGATTATGTTTCCGGCATTGTCCCAAATGAATTTGCCGGATTCTGTGAATGTTCCCGGTTTGTCAACATAATTGTAAGAAATGGTGAAAGTTTCATCGGAACGTAATGTAATTTGAACATTAATGCCCTGAACATCCGCCGCGGGGATTAATCCCGCGTAAACGCCTGCCCAATCCAGCCCGGTTTTTGAATTATCAACAGTCTTTGCCGCAGTTGATGAACAAGCGCCGAGGCTTATTGAGAGCAGGATAATTATAAATAATGGTTTTCTCATATATGTTAATATAACATAAAATATACTAAATATCAAGAAAAAATTCGTTTCAACTTATTTTTCTACATAATTTTTATTGTTTTGTCCGCAACAATAAAATGTTCCGTTTTATACTTTGCCCAAGCGTCTCCGCCTATACGATATTGAAGTAAACCGTCTCTAATAACTTGAGTAAGGGTATTTTCATATTTGTCATAATAACCATCCGCAAATATTTGCTTTAATACTTCAAAGGCTACATCTATAGGATCTTTATTGTTTTCAAGGGCATATATTGAGGAAACAAACGGAGTAAATAAAAAAAATCGAAATTCTTCATTTTGTAAAAATAATTGATTTCCCCATACCGAAACAATTTTATTTTCATGGGTTATTGTTTTTAATAAATAATTTTCGGAAGCATCATATACAAATTCATGAAAATTGTTGAAAATATCAGGAAGAACTCTATTTGAATTCTCAACTTTTATCCAAGTATAGAAACGCATTGGGATCGCAAGAGACATCCGTGTTTCTTGCATAAATAATCTATTGGCTTCACTCATAGGCTGAGTAGGAGCAGAGGCACAGGCAATCATTAATCCTGTAATAATTACTAAATATACCAAAAACATGCGGTTTTTCATAAATTCCTCCAAATTATGTATTTTATTTTTAAAATAATAATATTCTATTTAGTCGGCAAGTGTTTTGTAAAAAAATAACCCCGCCCTTTCGGGCAGGGTAATTAAGTTTTATTTTCCTTCAAAGTTTCTCACGGCCACAGCCCAAAGATAAACCGCTTGATAAGTCCGGCGTCAGTCGCAATCTCATGCCCTGAAATGTTTTCCCGCGCCATCTCCGGCACTATGTTGAAGTAACTATAATATTTTTCCGGTTTACCGCTGTCGGTTATCACAAGTATTATATACACATTTCGTACATACAGATTATTGGTCTTATTCTTTTCTTTAATGACAACTTTCCGCTCCAGCTCTTTTGACAGAACTGTGTCGTTAATGGGTCGTTTGGTAAAACCTCTTTCATCAATGTCGTCAATATTAATGAAATCAATTGTATAGGGGTGTTCAACAAAAAACACTCCCTTATTGTTGGGGTATTCTAATGTGTCGTCCTCTGTAATGATTGCATATATTGTTATACGCACAACACCATTAATTATTTCCCATGTTCCCACAGCTTTTTCAAAATATTTTTTTTCAGAGTCAATAATCTTGAATTTATTATAATCAAAATATAAAATGAAAAGTTTATTGGGGAAAAAGACATAAGAAATATTTGATGTTTCCACTAATAAACTAGCACTTAACCAGCTTCCAAGCAGTTTGGATTCATTCTTCGTTAAGGCATATTGAGGTTCAATGTCACTGAATTCATCCCAAAAATAAGTACCTATGGGTATCAAGTCAATATTAAAAACGTCCTTGAATTCGTCAAAGGTATGTACTTTATTTTTCTTCTGTGAATCACAGGAAAAGAGTAGAAAAAATAGAAATACATAAAAAATCTTTTTCATAGATTTCTCCAAAATAAGCGATTTATTAAAAAATAATAACATTCTATTTGATCGGCAAGTATTTTTTTATGTTTTGTAAAACTTGTCGTAGTAAAAAAATACCCCGCCCTTTCGGGCAGGGTAGTTAGGTTTATTTTCTATTTTATTCCTCTATAACCCATGCTTCATCTTGAAAGGGACCAAAATCAAACAAAACACCTTTTACATTAATTACATAACCTGGGTTTTCTTCTGAGTCTAGATCGTTCCATTTAATATATTTATCGCCTATCGGACATCCAGCCATGTAAATATATTCAGCCGCGCCGTAATCCATATCAAAATCTATTTCTCTGATTAGATTGCCTTGTAAATCGAATTTTTTTATATTTAATTTAAATAATTTTTTTATATCATTTAATGATTTTATATCACAACTGTTCAATCCTATCATTTGTATTCCTAATGGTAAATTTTCCGCTAATTTGTCAAAATTAATTCCATTACATTTATATAAATCAAACGATTTTAATTTTTTTAGATGAATAATGTCGGGAAAGGATTTTAATTTTTCAGAATTAGACAAAGATAAGATCAATAAATTTTCAAGAAAAACAATATTTGAAACATCTTCCATTTCATTACTTTCAACAAACAATGATCTAATAAATAAATTCTTTCTCTGTATATCATTAAGATTTTTGATTTTTGAATCAAATATGTTCAGACTTTCAAGGATGGGAAATAATTCGATACCATCAAGACTTTTGATGTTTTCTCCATTATAAATACTTATTGAAGTAGTCTTTTTTTTGTCTTTATCAGTTAGTCGATCGCTTATTTCTCTTAAAGAAACAGGTTTCGACAAACCCATATCATCAAGATTATGCTGGCTTATCCGTATTTTATCATCATTCTTGTTTGAACAGCCAATAAATGAAAATAATAGAAGAAAATATATAATCTTTTTCAAAAATTTCTCCAAAATAGAGTTATTATTTAAAAATAATAATATTTTATTGAGTCGGCAAGTGTTTTGTTAAAAAAAATACCCCGCCCTTTCGGGCAGGGTAATTAATAATTGTCAAAATGACTGTAAATTATTTCTTAATTATTTCAAATTTATTATTTGGATTTTTTCGACTAACCAATAAATGTCCTTTTTCTTCTTTTTTTACTTCAATAACAAATCCATTATCATTCGTAATATAATCATTATATCTATCAATATAATCTATTTGAAATTCATCATTATTAATCCAAAATCCATTTATTGAGAAATCGTAGTGTAATGGAATGTATTCATCAATAATTTTTTCATAGATTTTGTTATTAACAAGAAATAGTCTTAGATATAAACCTGGATCACCATCGTAAATTAATGAAAAGACAGCGTTCCTTGATTTATTAAAATACGGAATATCTCCAATCTTGCAAACATAATTAGCTAGTTTTAAATTATATATATAGTCTTCAGAACCTTCCCATAATTGCTTTCTTATTAATATTTCATCATATCCTTTATAATAATCAAGCAATTGATAATGATATTGTTGAGTTACTTTTTCTCCGACAAATGAATCCCAAAACTTTATAACATTATTATTAATAGTTATTTCTAATAAAGGACCATATCTTTTTATATTAGTATATTTCTTTAATAATTCATATTCTTTTATTAATAACATTTTATAATGATTACCACTTTTTTTGTTTTCTTCAAAATTACCATAAAAAGACTTTTCTGAAATATCATAAATATTTAAATATCCATAAATATTATCTGAAACAAAACAATAGAGCCATTCATCATTTTCAGGTATTTTAAAAAGCAAAACATCTTTATTTTTTATTTCAATAAAATGTGATTTTTTGTTGTTTGAGTTATATAAATTAATAAAATCTATTTTATATTGACAGAAATTTTCAGAAATATTAATATGTTGTTTATCCGTCTCTTTGTTTTTATTTGATTGAGCTGTTATATTTGAATAAGCAAGGAATAATATAAAAATAAAAATAATTTTTTTCATCTTGTTTCTCCTTTTCTGTTAGTATTGTTCATTACCTTGCTCTTTCAAGCAAGGTAATTATTTATTTTATTTTTTTAGCCCATTTAAAAAGTTTTCAATATCATATGTTACTTTTTTCGACATATATTTATCATAAGTACCTTTAAAATATGCAGAATTTTTACTTGTTACTGTATCGGATATATTATTATTTAAAATCATATTCAAAGAAGTTGCAGAAAAAGTATCTGGTCTTAAAGTATATATTGAATAATGCAAATGAGGACCTGTACTTTTACCTGTATTCCCGACAGTACCAATTATTTGATTACTATCCAAATATGAACCAATTTTAAAATCAGGTTTTTTTACCATGTGCATATATTCTCCAAAGATTCCTGTACCAATAAATGAACCTTCAAATTTGTATCCATGTTCTACTACTATCCAGTTTCCATTATTATTATATGGGTCTTTTTCTCCTCCGATAAACACAACTTTTCCTGCTATACCTAGATAAATTGAATCTCCACTTTTTTTATTTGAGAAATCTGTCCCAAAATGCTTGCCATCTTCATAATTATTATATTTTATTTCTTTATTATCTCCATGTTTTTGAGATACCTTCATATTCGCTGAGGGATCAAAAAAACTTCTCATTGACATATAAAAATCAAGGACTGCAGGAACAAGCTTTTCTTGAAAACGTGAAAAAGCATCTTTAGTAATATTATTTGTTTTTAATGCACTTGTTTCTTTCCCAAGAGTTTTTGCAACAGATGCGATGGCATTCCCTTCATAATATCTCGCAAATACCGGAGCCGCAACTTTAGAACCAACATTGTTCATAATATTTTGCATATTCAATGATTGTCCTGATTCATTACCTTTCCATGAATAAGTTCTAATATTATTTTTATCACTTGCAGTATATTTCATTCCTGCATCACTCATTAGCTTTTGCGCAAATTTTACTTGCTCATCAGTATAATTACTATTTGCTACTCCGCTTGTCCCGCCATAAAGAATGTTTAGTAATCCGGTCTCTATTCCTCCTGCGCCAATTTGTTTACCTTCTGCGTTTAGGATTGCGTTACCGGCTTCATCAACTAACCATCCTTTATTGTCATTTACCAGCGTTCCATCGCGTAGAAGTTTCCAGTAATCGCCGCTTGAATCATAGTTGTTGTTAACATAATTTTTGAAATAATCTCCGTCTATATTATAAGCGACAATATCTTTTAACAAATTATCATTATTAAGCAGAGACAAATACCCGCCTTGAATCATCCTTAATGCCATTTCAGTATGCGCTTGTACGGCAATCTTGGTTTCTTCAGTATTATTGTCTGTTACTATACCGTCTCTATACGCTTCATGTCCAAGCACTACGCCAAAAATCAATTGATCTTCAACGCTCATGCCCTGTTTGTATCCTGACAATGTTATTACTTTTTTTCCATTCTCGTCCCTGACAGATTCGGCTCCAACTTTTCCATTGGGATCAGTATCTATTAATGTTTTCCCATTAAGTATTTCCCACAACTGGGCTTTTTGTTTTTCATCGCCGGAACCGTACTGATTGCGAAGGGCAATTGCGGAATCAAAATCATTTTCCTTCTTAATAAATCTTCCTATGCGGCTGTTTACGTCCCACACATTAAGACCTCTGAAAAATGCGGCTAAATTATCAATGCTGATGTTTGCGCCGTCGGTGCCAAAGTTCATTGTATTGCCATTACGATTGAGATGTAATTCCAATAAACCGGAATGATAATCATTTTCATAATTAAATAAATTTTTAAATAAACTAAGATCAAGAAGATTTAATGTAAAATCGTTACCCATAGCGTAGTTAACCCCTTGTCCTGCAAGAGATCCGGCAAGGTTATTAAATTTTTCAATATCATTTGCGTTAAGTTTACTAAAGCCTTGTAATTTTTCAAGCTTGAACCCGCTGTTAATCGCCGTTAATGATTGTGTCGTAAATGTGCTTGTCATGGATGTTAATGTGCTTGTCATAGCGCTTTTCATGCCGGATGAAAATATATCATTTGACAAGCCGAAACTGCCGCCGGTATAGGTAAAAGAGTTAATCGCGTTAGTTGCTATCGATGAAATCGAGGTTTGGAATCCCGTTGCCAATGTATGCGTGGTGACATTCCAGAACGGGTTTGATACGTTATTATTAATATACTTTCCAAAATCCGAGGTTTTTCCGGCTGAAAATGAGCTTACAAGATTTGTCGCGTAAGATTTTCCGATATCAAACGCCGCATCGCCCAATGATTTGTATCCTAATGCGGCATCAAGAGCACCAAACAAAATATTGCTTGCGGAATTGGCTAAAGCTGTCATCGCGATACTTCCGGCTATTAATCCTGTGCCGCCTGATGCGATGGTGATGGCTATTGTTGTAGCGTATGCTCCAATAGAACGAATGGTAGGAGATGAGAAAAAGCTGTTTTCATCGATCCACCACTTTTTATCCCAGAAAGGAAGGCCAAGCTCTGCGTTTCCTTTCGCGTCAATTACTTGCCAATAAATAAAATCGGACATAAGGCGGCCAAGCTCTCCATCGCCTTGATCATAAAAATATGATTCTTTTGTTTTGCCGAATTCATTAGAAGGTTTTACATCCGGCTGATATCCTATGTGCTCGCCGAATTTTCCCGGAGACCGTTTACGATCTTTGCTGAGAGGCTCATTATTTGTTTCTTTTACAAAAATATCTTCGGCGATTGATTTTACTTCTTCATACGCGCTGTTTATCAAAGCCCTTATGGCAATTGTATTTAATTGCAGAAGAATTTCTTCGTCCATGTTGGTTTTTAAACTGACGGACTCCATCTTGTAATCATTATACCCGGCTATAGTTTTCTTCTCGGAGATAACAGATTGAAACAAGGTTGAACCTTTGATGATGTCTTTTTCGTAGTTTTTTCCGTTTATTCTCCAAAGACCTTCCATAATAAATTGGTTATCCATGCTTTCTCTGAAATTCTTATTTGCGTCCTTGACGTTAGAAGAAAGTTTATTGATTGCATCGCTTATAGTCAAGCTTGCGGAATGCGCTATTTTCCTTGATTCGGCATCAGCAAGCGCGGCATTCGTCTTTACGGCCATATCTTTTGCCGCCGTTTTTACAACTGCAGAATCCCATGATGAAACGCCTCCAAGTCCTGATTTTACCACGATAGAGGAAGAAGAGGCAATATTATTCATACTGCCGAATGCGGCGGCCATATTGACAATTCCGGAAGAATTTATTAGTTCCGACATTATTGCCTGTGCTTCGGGAAGTGCGTTTCTAATGCCAAAAGGTTCTCTTGTATCCATAAATTTTGACAACCGTTCTCCTTCTGTACCGACAAGATGCAGGAAAGATTCAGCGGACGCTTGATTAAAAGCATATTCAGCCTTTTCCAGCCAAATTTCTTTATCTTCAAGCCCTGTTAAATACGCTTGCGCCCATTCATTTTCAATACGCTTGACTTCGTTTTGGAAATTGATACTCCACTGCTTGTATGATTCGCTCATTTTTTGTTTGCCGGCAGACCATTCCGCTCTTCCTGTTTCCAAAATTATTGAAACGGAGTTCTGCCATTCGCCGGCTTTAGCCGATATATCCTTGCGCATTTGAGCCCATTCAATTTCTCTTGCCGCAAGTTCCGCCGCGTATCTGTTTTCCATTGATTTTTCAAATAATAATTCAATATCGCGTCCGATTGAGGCAAATTCAGAATAATGATCGTTCTTCTCTGTTGAATACAAGGAAAGATCGTTTATTAAAACAGAAAATATATTATCAAGTTGATTTTTCTGCATAGCAGCTTTTTTACCGTACGCTTTTTCCGCCGCGGTTTTTAAGTCGTTAATATTGCCGTTTCCGGAAACATAATTTTCCCATGCCGTGAAATAATTATTCTCGTTGATTTGCATATTTTGCGCATTTTCTGTCCGGATTTTTTCAAAGTCATATTTAATCCTTGATTCTTCTGTTTTTGTCCAGAGGATCAATCCTGAAAGCGCTTCATTTATATTTTTAAAAGACGTAAAAGATGTTTTTTGCATTTTTTCCCAGCAGGATTTAATAGTGTTTATATCATCGCTGTTAAATGTATTGGTTACCTTAAGGGCTTTGTCTATATCGTCCCACACAACGCTTTTTCCTGCTTCTTTTTCTCCGTTTAGAATATTTATGTTATTACAAGAGGATAAATAATAGTTATAGTAATTTTGAATAAAATAAGAATTGTTTTTTACGCCGGAAATAAATTTATCAACTTTTTCTTTTGTTTTATTTAATACCGGTTCAATCCTGCCTAATGCAGAATAGTTTGTTGCTATCATGTTTTTATAAAAGTTAAAACTTAATAATTTTTTATTTTGTCTTAATGCGTATTCATAATGATCTTTTACATGATCATACGCTTCTTGATACATATCCAAAGAAACTATTTCCGAAAAACCGGATGAATAACCGCCGCCCGATAATGTCAGAATAATATAAAATTCCAAATCCGCTTTTTCTTTCTCGGAAAATGCTTGATAAACAGAACGGCCTATCTCAATATTTTCAATATCTTTTCCATAACTCCAATCATAAAGATTATACATGGGATTTAATATTCCGGGATCATAGTTTACAGAACCTAATGATTTTTTTTCCCCAAGGTATCCTAATCCTGTGACATATTCTGACAAATATTCTAAATCCGGATTAGATTTACTTAATGAATAAACTAAATATTCTCTTGCAAGCCCCCACTGCTTGATCTTTTCAGGATCTTTAAAATAAGCCGCAATTCTTTGACTTAATCCTGAAAGAGCTTCTTCAAAAAGACTAATTTCGTGCCTTCCGTTTTTAATTTGTATTGATGAATTAAAAAAATTCTCCAGTTTTTCTTTGTCAGGATTATTTATAACTTCCCATTGAAGATAAGAATTATCGCTGAAATTTACTAGAAATTTATCTATTATTGACAGAGAAACTGTTGAAAAAGCAAGACGGCCGTCTTTTACCGTAATATAATCTTTGTAAACCCAATTGTTTATAAATTCAATTGGATTGTTTTCCTGTTGTAAAGGAGTAAGCGCCGCGAATTGCAGAAGATAATCTTTATAATTATTAAAATAAGATTCATTTTTTTTATATTCAAGTGCCAGTGTCTTAGATACATCTTCAAGGGCGTCCAATGCTTTTATTTTATTTGTAAAACTTTGTTTGTATTCCTGATAAAGAACATTATATTCAGGATTATCAAAAACTACTTTTTCATTTCTTGTTTCCAATAGAATATTCAAAGCGATTTGCGCTTTTTCCAATTTGCTTTTGCAATCATCGATATTAACTGTATCGGCATCTAGATAAGCGGTGCTTGCCCATCTTCGTATTGCGTCTTCTTTCTCGTATTCAAAACGTTTATTTTCCGTATCTTCATACGCTTTTTTTACAGCGCTGTATTGTTCATTGTATAAATTGCCTATATTCAGGAAATTTTCCGCCTCTAAAAAATAATTTTCTTTTGCGGTGTTAAATATTTTCTCTTGATTTTTTAACGAATTATATACGATATTGCTTTCTTCTTTAGCTTTTTCGGAGCTCAATTTTGAAATATCCAACATTCTGCCGAGATTGGAAATTTCGTAATAATAATAATTCAAAGAACTCATTCTGTTGTCAAAATCGGAAGATTTATCAGAAAAAATATTGAATAGCGTCCGGGAGGTTTGTGTTAATTCGGGAGAATCTGTTATTAAAAAAAGAGAAAGAGCATCATTTAAACGATTAGTGTAACAAGCGGCGATAAACAACGCGTCTTCTGTAATGCCTTCTTTACTTGCGGAACAACCTGTCAATACAGGATCAATTTCATCTTTTAATACTTCCGTTATATATTGACGCCAGTGTTTGTCATTATCATCATTAATTTCGCTTGAAGAATAATCAGCGTCTATATACCCTATAACCGCGTTTTCCCAGAAATAAAATTCATTTTCAAGCCATTTTGGTGCTGAAGAAAAACATTTTTGAAATTCGTTAAAAAACAAATAAATATTTTTAGGAAATTCTCCTTCTTTTCCTAAAATCGCGTTATAAATTCCTAAAGCATCGGGGAAAACATTTTCTTTGGTGTCAAATCCGTAACCTGCAAGAAGTGAATTTATGTTATTAAAAATATTTTGCCTGTTTTCTTTTTCCCAAAAAGAACTTAGAGAAGCATAATTTATATAAAGATCATATAAATTTGAACAGAAATAATAATCATTGTAGTAATCCAAAAGATTTTTTTCTGTGCCTTCGCAAAAAGTGTTTTCAAAAAGGAAAAAATTAATAACGTTGTTTTCATCATTATCTTCCGTAAAAAGATCTTTTTTTGTGTCAACTCTTTCATTAAGGTTAAGCAGAATATTGTATATGTACGCGACATCTTCAAGGCTTAATTCTTTGTATTTTAATTCTTTCATGGCAATTATTTGTTTTTCCTTGTAATTTTCCGATTCAGTATCAATGTCCAATATTTTTTTCATTTTATTTAATTCATAATTAAGACGTTTTTTTATCAATGTAATGTGGCTTTTATTTAAATCGTCTAAGAGACGTCCTGTGAGTTTATCTCCGTAAAGAGTTGATTTTTCTTCATCAGAAAGGACAATTCCCTTTGCTTTTGAATACCAGTCAGCTCCGCTGTATGTTGAATTAATATCCCGTATATTAAAATACGGGCCATCGGCGAGTAAATCTATCGCGGCTAGACGGATTCTGTAAAGGACATCATCTTCTGGGCATTCTTCTTCAATAAGCATATAAAGCATTTTTTCCGCGTCTTCTCTTTGCTGCGCTATACTCCAGTTTTTACCGTATTCTAGAATATCTTTATAAGATGCGTTATCTCCGGTTTTTAAGAAGTATTTATATTCTTCTACAAGAGAAGTATATCTGTTTTTAATATCATCTTCTGCAATAACTTTAATATTGGCATAACTGCTTGCGACAAGCATTGAATGTTCCCGGCTTAACTTGAATAGTAATTCTTCTTCTTCAGACATTTTTTTTTCTAAATCGGCTAATTTATTTTTTTGATTATGAATATCATCGCCGATTTTGCTTAATTTATTCAATTCCGTTTCGTACAATGCAAGAGAATTGTTGTAAGCGGTTTTTGCGTTTTCCCACGCTTGTATACTTTCGGCCTCGGTCATTCTTCCGGCATCAATTTTCTCTGAATATGATATTACGGCTTGCGCAATGGAAGTTTTTCGTTCCCAATACAAAACGAGAGTCTTTGCTTTTACAAGCGCAAGCTGATATTCGTCAAGATAGAAATCTTCTGTTGACGCGTCAGGCGAAAGAACATCCTTTAACGCGCCTGTGCCGATAATTTCCGCGTAATCCACAAGTATTTTGTCCCGCGCGTCAAGAGCGGTTTCCAAATAAGAAGAATACAAGTTATAATATTTTTGTATATCGAAAAGCCGATATAAATTATCGGCGTAAAAATATTTTTTTTCTTTTATTTCTTCTGCAAAAGCCATTTCTTCATTAAATGTCATTTTTCCCGAAGAAAAATCTTGTATTTTAAATAATAGTTGATGTTCTATATTAAAATCAACCAAATAATTTTCATAATCGTCTTTTGCTTTTTTAAGCAATTCAGCTTTCTCTTGAGCCGCCCTTTCTCTTGCGGCTTTTTCTTCGGCGCTTTTCTTTATATTATCTGATATATTTTCATTATTTTCTGAAATTAATAATACATTATCTGTTGAAGTTTCTTCTGTTGTAAATTCTTTGTTCTCAATCTCTGATATTGCTGTCTTAAGATTAGTTAGTTTTTCTAATGACGTCTTATATTCCACAGATTGTTTGTAATTATTCTCATATTGAATCCAATATTTTTTTCGTTCGTTCAGCAGCCATTCAGAAATGCCTGGATCATCAACTTTTTTCCCGGAATTATAACGGCTAAGCCAATACTGTACGTTTTCTTTCGCTGAAATCGCGGCTGAGGCGCCTGTAATATACATATCGATAAGCGCTTTGACTTTTTCCGCCCCTGTCCCGACGCGCATATTCTTGTTTATTTCAAATTCATTTTTAGCGCTTGCGATATTTTTCTCAAGAGTTTCCGAAATATTTTTAAAAAGTTGTTCTCCGCTGTCGAATAGTTCTTTTGCCTTTAATTCCCATTTTTGATATTCTTCATTGAGTTTATCAAAGGCATCAAACCATATTTTCTCTCCTTCCGAATATAAATTAATTGAATCCTGTTCCCATTCAATTCGCCGAATAAAAAACCGCTCTTCGGCTTCTTCCCACGCTTTTAATCCCCTGTCGAACTGTTCCTTGTATAATTGAAGCCATTCCTCGCCTAATAGCGCAAGGTCGCCTGTTCCGGCATACGCTTGCTCTATCTTTGAATTAAGGTCTTCAATTCCCCTTGAGCATACCTGTTCGGTATCCGCGATTAATTTTTCCGTAAAAACCCGTGCGGCTTCGTCGTCGCTTTGTTTCCGTAGGCTCCAAATATCCCTCGTTCTGCGGCTTGTAAAGATTCTTTGTTCTCTGGCGGCGATATTCTCAAACTCGCGCTTTATTCCCGCGCTTGCCGCCGTTCCCGCTTTATTAATCGCGGCGCTCATGGTTTCGCGTAACTCGGCGGGGACATACGCCAGAAGCTCCGGATACATGCTGATTAAAACCGCATCAAAAGAGCCGCCGTTTTTTTCTACAAGTCCTTCCGCCTCGTTTCGCCATATCGCCCTGTCCATCAGGAATTCTCTGCCTTCTTCTCCGGGGCGAATCACCAAAGGATCGCCTGTTTTTTCGTCGAAGGCTACATTTCCCTCATCGTCAAGATGCCATGTGTATTTTTTCTGGGTTTCCCCGATCCCGGTTGAAAAATCGGAAACCGCTTTTCCCAATGTTTCGCCGAAAAATCTTTTTATGAGCCATTGAGAAAACCTTGCCTCCAGTTCCTTACCGCTCCAGTCTTCCAGCTTTGCTTTTGCTTCTTCAAAAACAAAGGGATTTTCGTACATGCCGGACGCAATCATTTCCCATGCGTATACCGCCTGAGTTATGCCTATTTTTGCCTCGGCAAGCCAGCGTTCGGGAGTAATTTCCCTGTCCGCCCTGCTGAAGTGGCTGTCAAAGACGGATATGTTAAACCCTTTGACTTCGTTAAGCGGCGAAGGCGGGTTTGGCTGCGCGAATCCCACGGATGGGATCAGCCCGAAAACAATAATCAGCGTCAAAAAGATCGCCGTTATTTTGTTAACAATGAGATTTTTCATGTTCTTTCCCAAATCAAGTTATGTATCCCGCACAAGCGGAATAGAAATTTTTTGTTTAACTAATTTTTTGATAAATATGCTGTTAAATGATTTTTAACTAAAAAAAGAGACGGGATTAATGTTATTGAAATAAAGCACGAACACGCGACTCCAAGAGCTCCTGTAAGAGAGAGTGTCCGTACAAGAATATTCGCCCCTTCCGAAAGGAAGAGGAACGGCAGAGCGCCCGCTACGGTGGTGCCGGTAGTCGCCAAAAGGGCGGGCATTTTACGCCGCAGCGCGCCGTAAATTCCCAAAGTTGAAATTTTACTTTTAGCCTGCGTTTTTGCGCGCAACCCGTCAACACAAAGCACCGCGGCGTTAACTGTCATTCCGCTTACCGCTATGAAAGCGCAGGCGGCGGCGGAATTATACGCGCTTCCCGACAATGCGAGGCAAAGCGCGGGAACGGCAAGAGAGGGCGGAATCGCGGAAAGCACAAGAAGCGGGACGGTAAAGGATTCGTTTATAAAGGCGATAATCATATAACAGAAGATGACTGCCATTGCAAGCGAAAGCACGGTTGCGGATAAAGCTTCCGCCTGCCTTACGGCGTCGGGGTCAAATTCGATTGAATATCCCGAAGGTAAATCAAGTTTTCTAAAAGTTTCTTCCAACTGCTTCTTTACGCGGCGGGGATCCATCGGCCCTGTAACAATGGTAATGGAAGCGGTTCTGCGCCTGTCGTTCCTTCTTATGCTTGCGCTGTCAATTTCCTCGCCCGTTTGTAAAAGGGTGTCGATCTTTACGCCTGAAACAAGCAGGTTCAAAGCTCCCTCTCTTGATTGGCGCGTAACATTGCCGCCGGTTCTTATTCGCACGTCCGTCTCGCCCTTTGCGTCCATTCTTTTGTAGACGACAGGCCCGTAAACTCCGTACCTGAGCTGTGAAGCGGCTTCGGCAAAACTGATCCCCGATCCCGCGAATAGTTCCCTTTCCGGATGCAGGATCATTTTTTTGCTTCCCTGTTTGAAATTTAAAACCCGTTCCCTGATTAATGGATGGTCCGCGCACAGGTACGCCAGTTTTTCGGCGAGTTCCCTGCATTTTTTATCTTCGTCCCCGTAGATTCTTATTTCCCAGTAGCGGTCGCGGTTTGAGCTTTCATGAAAAAACACAAAGCCGCCGGGAATGTATATGTTTTTTGCAAGTTCTTTTACGGCGTGCGCTTTTATCTGTTGCGGGTCAAACGAGACAAGCAGGGAACCTGAGCCTGTCTTCGCTCCTGTCTCGGCATTTTTAATTCCCGCGTAACCTGAAAGTTTTTCTCCGTATGCCGAAAGAAGACGATCCGCTTCCTCCGCGAGCAGTCCGCCTTCAAATTCAACCTGAGCGTAAACAGAGTCATCCGAGCCGTAGCCTGAGGTGTCAACGCCTTTCGCGAATAGGGCGAGTATTGCCGCGGCGGTAAGGGCGAGGCTGATTGCGGGAATTAATACGGGATAACGGAAAATAAGCTTTACAACTGCGGCTAGAAATTTACACAGTAACCTTGAAAGCCTCCTTTGAATTAGTTTGATTTGAATTTGTTTGACGCGAAGCGGTATTGTAACGGAATAATTTGCCGCGCGGTAATTCAACTTCCAGAGAAGCAGAGGCGGCAGAAGCGAAAGGCTGAAAACAAGGGCGGCTATGCAGATAACGGCGATGGAGCAGGCGATTGTTTTTACCCCTATGTCCTGCATTCTTGAGAGCGGAAGAAGGGCCGCAACCGTGGTCGCCGCTCCCGCGATTAAAGGACCGGCCAGTTCCGACAGCGCCGCCGCCGCGCCTTCATAGCTTATATGCTTGCGCAGTTTTTCCGAGCAGAGAATTACTGCGTCTACAGCGGTTCCGACTCCGGCGGCGATACCCGCAAGCATTAAACGGTTTGCGGGAAAGCCCAGCATTGAAAGGACGGCGATTGAAAGAACGCAGATCAGCGGAATCGACAGCGCGCAGAAAAGGCCGGAAAGGTTAGCCGAGTTTTTACCGCCGAGCAAAAAGCTGATAATCGCCACCATGATTGCGCCTAACAGCGCGGCGTTAAAGACGGAGCTGAACGCGGCGGCTTCCTCCGCGCCTATGTCGGTTAAAACGGTGAATTCCAAGGGCAGAGAAAGGGCGGCAAGTTCTTTTTTTATATCGGAAGAAAGTTTGCGTAAGTCGGCGTCATGCCGCCCCATTATCGCGATGCCAGCCGTTTTTCTGCCGTTAAGCCGGGAGAGTGTGTCGGGAGAGCGTTCCTGTTCCGTAATTAAGGCTATGTCCGCAAGCTCGATAAATTTTCCGTTACCAAGCGGAATAAGCGCCTTGGCCAAAGATTTGCCGTAACGCCCGTCCACGGTGACAATAATTTCCCTGTTTCCGGTCACGGCGGTTCCGCCCGAAAAAATCGAGTCGTTCATCGCGAGCGCTTCCGCTACCGCAGAAGGCTGAATACCAAGAACAAAAAGTTTTTCCTGATCAAGAATTATAACAATTTCTTTTAATCCGGCGCCTGAAATTAAAACTTCTCCGGCACCTTCAAGACTTTCAAATCGAGGCTTCACGATTTTTTCCAGAATTTCTGCGGTTAGAAGGGTTTCTTCGCCGAAACTTGCTTCGCCGAAACTTGTTTCGACAAAGACCGAAGCCGACCACACGGGAACCCTTGAATTATTGGAGCTTAGGATTTCGGGCCTTTGAGCTGACGACGGCAATGTTTCGTACACTCTTTGCGCCGCGTCGCGGACAGCCTCATACCGCCCTTTTCCGCCGGGCTTGAATTGGACGAATATTCTCGACTGGTTGTTTTCGGTGGAACTTTGCACGCTCATAACGCCTGAAATCGCCGAAAGCGCGTCCTCAAGCGGAATAGTAACGGTTCTTTCCATTTCAGCGGCGTCAATGCCGTAATGCATGATTTTTACAACATAGGAACCTCCTGAGGTTTGTTTTATTTTTTCACTCGAATTATTAATGACAAATAACGATACCGATAAAATGCCCATCAGTATACAAAACGCGGACTTTTTTCTTTTTAACCAAGAAACCAAAGTTTTCATTTTGCACCCTCGTTACGCGATTTCCATTTGAAAAAAATGACGAGTACCGGGGGAATGGCAAAAAGGCTTAGAAGGGTAGACGCCGCAAGCCCTCCCAGCATTACAGCCGCCATTGATTTCTGCGAATTTCCCATGGGGCTTAGCACCAGAGGCAAAAGGGCGAAAACCGTAGTCGCCGTCGTGATTAAAATCGCCTGTAAGCGTTCCGCCGCCCCGCTGTAAACCGCCGCCGCTATGGAAAGCCCCGCGCCGATTTTCTCGCCGCTTACTTCAAACAGAATTAGGCTGTTGTTCACGACAAGACCGAACAACGCGGCGAGCCCGAAGACGGCGCCTGAGTCTATCATCGAGCCTGTAATTAACAATAACGGCCCCGCGCCCGCGAGAGAGAAGGGAATGCTTAACATGAGTATTAATGGAAGAAGGAAGGATTCAAATTGGGCGCCGATAACCATGTACAAAAGGATTATTACGAGGAAGACGTAAAGAAAGAGCAAATTACGGTAACGGACAAAGACCGATTCATCGGCGCCCTTTAACCAGGGAAATTGCGCGGGCGTTTTTTTACCGGGGGGAATGTCAGCGTAGATAACGTCGCTTCGGTCAAGGCGCGCAAGGGACGCTTCGGCATCCCTTCGCTCTATTCTGCCTAGCGAGCCTAAATACACTGTTTTGCCCTGCGGCGTTTTCAGCGGAATACGCTCAAGGCGGCGGGTAATATCGTCCGCGCCCGCGCTTTCTCCCGTTACGCGCACATCAAGCGGCCTGCCGTCGATTTCCAGCCTGCTTGCGACAACCCCCTCGTTTAGAATATAAAGGGTCTCGGCTATCTGCGCGGCGGGAATCGCAAGGTAGGCGGCGGCTTCCCTGTTCGGGTAAAGCCTAAGTTCCGGCCTTTCTCCCTTCGGCCTGAAATTTACTTCCGTTTGCGCCGCCTTAAAAGCGTTCCGCGCGGTTTCCGCTCTTTCAAGCAGTTCTTCCCTGTCCTTGCCGCCGATTACAAAGGTACGCAGGGAAGATAAGCCCAGCAGAACTTCCGTTTTATCTTTGGGAAAGTAAACGGAAAAAGGCTGCCGGTCAAACTCTTCCATAACGGCGCGTATTTCAGCTAACGCTTTTTCAGGTTTTTCCCCTTTTTTAAGAACGCAGCGCAGGATTAAATCTTCTTTTCTGTAATCAATGTCGGCTCTGCCTGACGTGTCTTCTTCCTCGGCTCCCGCTCTTCCATAGACAGTTTTTACGGAAGGCAGTCCTGAAATAACACGGGAAATTTCTTTCCCTGCAATACCCGCCGTCTCAAGCAGGGTTCCGGAGGGGTAATTCACTGAAACCCAAACCTCTTCCGCTTCATCGGGGCTAATGAAAACGACCGGCCGCATAAAAATCAGGAATAACCCGATAATAACCGTAAGGGCGGCGGCGGTGAAAACTTTAACCGGAAAACGAAGCAGATGTAACAGAAACTTCGAGTATTTTTTTCCAAGACTGCCGTCCCTGACAACTGTATTTTCGTTCTTTGTTTTTACTTTGAAAAACAATTTGTACAGGGAAGGAAGGCAAAATTGAGCGTAAAACCACCCAGCCGTTACGGACGTGACAATCGCGGCGGCGGTATCTCCAAAGAGGCTTCCCAGGGGGCCAGGCAGAATAATAATCGGAAGGAAAACAAGGGCCGTCGTAAGGGTAGAGGCGATACTAGAACCTGCGATAGAAAAAACCTTGTTTCCGATTTCCTCACTTTCCGGGGGAGTGATAGTGGGGATATTTGATTTTTTTTCAAAGGACCGGTTAAGTAAGTCCAGAATAATTACGCTAATATCGGAAACAAGGCCAATACCCATCGCAAGTCCGCTTAAGCTCATGCTGTTAAGCGATCTTCCCGTTATCGAAAGCACGCAAATACCCGCCGCCGCCGAAACGGGAATTGAAAGAGCGGCAAGCAGGCTGTATTTCAGGCGGCGAATAAAGAACAAAAGGACGCAGAACACGGCCAATACGCCCAAAGCGGCGGAGATTAAAAGCCCGTTTATCCTGCTTAACAGAGAAGGAGCCGCGTCGCTTATAATCTGTATTTGCGCATCACGCGAGAAAAGCAAAGCCGCTTCGTTGATTGTTTTTTGAATGTCCCCGGACAGCCGCAGAGGATCCGCGCCGGGTCTGCGAAAAACTTCCAGAGCCGCCGCTTCCTTTCCGTTATAGACAAATACGCTCTCTTTTTTCGCGGCGGCGGAATACAGGCGTCCCGCGTCTTCCGGTCTTATCGAACCGTTTGTGACGGGAAGGATAATCTTTGAAAGCGCCGATGTCGATTCGGGCCTTCCCGCTGCGGTTATAACCAGTTCCATGTTCCCGTCGCGCGCGTTTCCGGCGGGAATGTCGGAAGTTTCCCGCGCAAGAAGTCCCGTAAATTCCTGCGGCGCAAGCCCGAGGGCGGACAGTTTCTGCACATCCAGAGTAAGCCGTTCCTCCGTGACCTCTCCTCCTACAAGGACAACCGAGCCCACCCCGTCGATTCTTCTCAAGCGGGCGCGCAGTTCGTACTCGGCAAGCTTGCGTTCAAATTCCGCGTTTCCGTTATGTGACATAACAGCTATTACGGCGTGCGGATCTCCTCCGGCTCCGGCGGAGGTATCGGCCGATATTACGGACGGCTTATGCGCTCCTTCGGGAAGAGAAGGGTATACCGCGTCCACAGCCTCGCGGACAAGAACCGAGGCCGCCATTGGATCCGTTCCCCACCGGAAATCAAGGCTTATAATCGAACGGTTATCGCGCGAGACGCTTCGCATCTTTTCAAGTCCCTTTATCGGGGAAAGCCCGTCTTCCAGCGGAATGGTAACGAAACTTCTGATTTCATCAGCCGCCATGCCGGGGTATACGGTTTCCACCATTACTCTAGGCACTGAAAAATCAGGAAGCCTGTTAACGGGCATGGAGAAAAGAGAGAAAATAGCAGCTATAATTAACGCCGCAAGAATCATCACGACGGTTACAGGGCGGCGAATAAATAGATTGATAAGTCCGTTCATTTTCCCCTACTTTATTGTTGATATCCTGAATGTTTTTTCGTTTTTGTTTCCTAAACTGTCTTTAAGCCCCGAGCCGATTATAAAATTCACAATTCCAAAATAAATCGAGTTGGTAAGATTTCCCGTAATTTCAACTCGTTCACATTTTTCAAATCCTTCCTGCGGTTCGGAAACCGTAAAGTTATCGGTTTTTATTTTATTCGGGAAAAAAGTCAGCACATTATTGCTGGTCTCGATACGGAAAAGTTCCATTACGGAAAAAATATTTATTGACGCTCCCTGCGCTGTGTCAAAATAAAGCTCGATCCACGTTCTTACGCTTGTTTTAGACGGATAATTATCATCCGATATTGGAAGATCCATGAAAATCTCGTCCGTCCCGAAAAAGACAAGATCGTTATTGTCCTGCGGGGACATAGGCATTCTTAATCCCGCAAGGCGCGGAGGTTTTGAAGCTTCTCCGTTTGCGAATATCCTGTAAATATATTCTTCCTTGCACTCGTTTCCCGCGCCGTCCTTAACGCCGGATTTTATCCTGAAAACAAAACGGCTTTTATAAGATGGCGCCGTATCAAAATAAAAAATAAACTCGGAATTAAAACCGGGCGTTGTTTCAGAAAAAACAGAAGGAGCGTCTTCAACAATCAGGCTGTTTTTTACAGAGGCCGAATCCACGGGTTCTGAAAAAACCAAGGAAAGGCGGTCTTCTTTTTCCCACCCTGAGTTTTCTGTAAATTGTTCCGCTGCTCCCGTAAAACCCGTGGTATCGCGTTCAAGCGGAATATATTCGCCGTCCTTTGTTATCCTGTTTGCCTGTAATAGGAAAGGTATCTCTTTATCTGTCCCAGTTATGAAAATACTCTTGAAATCGTTTCCCGTGTTCATTCCTTTGTTATCCGTCAACGATGTTGAATAGCGAATTTCATAGCGTTTGTTTTTTGTCCACGGAACGGAAGGCGTAAAAATCGCCAGTTTATCATCTTCTTCCTGGCGCCAGCTTCCTGCCATTGAAGGATTAAAAGTGACATTTTCATATAACGAGCTTAAAGCTACGGGAATGGAAAAACAAAGACGTACTTCCGTTCTTAAATCGTCTATTTCCTCGTACATTGAGGGAGAAAAAGAAATCAAAAAAGGCCGTTCCTCGCCAGGTCTTGTCGTAAAGTTTTTTTCAAAAGCCGTATCCATAGAAAGGCCGCTTGTGTCGTGCGCCTCGGCGGAAAGCGACAAACTGTAATCGTCGTTTTTTTCAAGCGGAGTTACAGGGACAAAGGTAACTTTTTTCCCCGACCAGTGAAAATTTCCTTTTACTTTGCCGTTGTTCCCGTTAAGCGAAAAACGCCGTTCAACGCTGTCCCTGTCAGGATCAAGGGAGAAACTTAACGAGACAACCAGATTTTCAGGACTTGAATGATAACCTTCTCCGGGACTCCAGGATGTAACCTCAAAAGGAGTGGATCTTAATATGTCGCATGAGAATAAGCAGATAACAGATAAAACGAGTAAGCACAGTTTTTTCATCTTACCGCCTCCAGATAAACGGTATAATCTTCTTTCATGTATGTTCCGTCTTTCATTGAAATTCCGCCTTTGCCGCCCGGAATTGTCAGTTTGTAGAAATGAAGCTCATCAATGCCCGCCGTTAACCCTTCCCATTGCATTTTTAAATAGTCATCGGAAATCCAATTGACACCTTTAAGAGAGGCGGGAGAGATTGATTTTGGGAAGAACACATTTAAATTTATTTTTAACGCAATATTTTGTTTTTCTTCGTTGTTAAACGGCAGGGAAAATCTGATGTCTATTAATATTTCTCCCGTCGCGGAATTAACAGGAACGCTTATAATCTCGGTAGAATTATTTTTTGTCGCCGCAGAACCTCCTCCCGAAACAGACAAAACCTGTAAATAAGGAATGTCGGGGATAAAGTTGATTTTAAAATCTTCTCCTAATTTTAAGCCGCCTGAGTCCGCCGTGTCGCCTGAAACAATCAAGGTGTAATTTTTTTCAGGTTCGGGATCTCTTGTAAAAATATAGACGACGCTTTTTTCGGAAAGATATTCTATTTTGCCCGTAAGGGAAGGTTCAAAGCGCAAAGAACGAAGAACGTTTTCTCCCATCGCTTTGTTAAACACAACGGCGATTCCCTGCCCCGGCATCAAGCCTTTTTCAATTTTTGCCCCTGTAGGGAACCATTGACCGTTTGTATTCAGTACGGGATACACGTTTTCCACTCGCGGCAAAGTCTTGTCAAGGTCGGTTGTAAAATATGATGAATACGATTTTGCGAGAGGCACTCCGTCAATGCTTTTCGCGCTGTTCTGCAAATTCCACTTGTAAAGAGTAAACGCCGAAAGTTTGCCGTCGTTGATAACTTTGAGTTTTTTGTCGTTATCTGACCATTGATAAGTTTTGTTTACAACTCCGTCCAGCGACAGAGCCGATTCAACCGAAAGCCTGTTCATCGGACATGAAAAATGAAACTCAAAACAAAAGCCCGTGGTTCCTGTCGATTCCCCTTCAAAAGGGCTGAACCATTCCAAAAAAGGCGGCTCGTTTTTATTGACGGCGTAAAAAGAAACAAACCGCTCAAGGCGTATCTCCCTGCCGTCAACAGCCCTTATGGTTCCGGACAGGCTTAAAGTGTAGCGGGTTCCGGCGGTCCAGCCTGCGACAGGTATAAAGTAAAGATCGTTTTCTTTCCAGAAACGGTCTCCCTTTACCACTCCCGAATCGGAGCTTACCTGCAAAATCCCCTCCGCCTCATTTCTTTCCATTTTCGTGCTGAACTTGAGTATCACGGGGCTGTAAACTTCAGCTAACAGAGAATTTGTTTCGCTCGGCTCAATGCTTATCTCAACGGGGCGAAGATCCAAAAACCCGCAGGACAAAAGGTATGCGCATAACAAAACAAACGGAAGATTAATCAACAATCGAAACATTCATTCCCTCCCTTAAATCCGAAGCAGGTCTTATTACAACCATGTTCCCCGCGTTAACGCCTTTTATTTCCCGTTCTTCGCCCCGGGAATCGCCAAGGGTGATTTTCCGTTCCGCCAGAATACTGCCGTTGATTATAAAAACGCTTCCTTCGTCGTTCTTTCTGTTAATAATCGCGGACTCGGGAATAAAAACCGCCTTTTTCGGAGGACCTAAGATCACCGTAACGCGCGCGAACATTCCCGGTTTTAGATTGTATGAATCCAAAAGCACGCGAACAAGAAAGCTTAAAGTCTGACTGTCCGCCTGCGGGTAAACCAGATCCACAACGCCGCTTCGGTTTTCGCCCGTTCCGTCGATTAGGACATCGGCTTTCATTCCCTTTTCAATCCTAAGAGCGTCTTTTTCGCGCACGGGGAAAATAGCGTAAAGCGATGCCGTGTCGATCAAGCTTAAAATCTTATCCTGAGGGCGGACTCTTTCCCCCTCTTCAAGATAACGCGCTCCCACTACGCCGGAAGCCGGACAGCGAACCCTAAGTTCCGCAAGGGCGATTTTTGCCGAAGACAGTTCTTTTTGCGCCGCTTCCAGTCTCGCGAAAGCGGCTTCCTTTTCCGCCTTAAGGCTTGCCGTCATAAGTAAGACAATCGTTTTGACGCGCTCATCTTCACCTAACGGAACAGGATACCCAGCTTTGGCAAGATCCTGATCCCTCGTTCCAATCTTGCGGATTTCGATTTCTCTTTCCATTAATTGAATCTGTTCCCATTCGGTATCAAGGCTGAAACGGCTTACAAGTATCGCCTCTGTGTGAATGCCGCCCGCTTCAAAAAGGGTTTCCTGATTCTGATGCTTGCGTTTGTTTTCTTCCCATCTTTTTTTTGCTACAGCAATTTCCGCCTCGGCCTTTTCAAGCGCCAGAAGCTGAGCCTCCGCGTTAAATATTCCTTCCATCAGCCTTGAGTCCGTTAAATTGAAAGCGGCAAGGGCCTGAGAATAATTATTTTCCGCCCTTTCAACGGCGAGGTTAATTTGAGGATTTTCAAGGAGCAGGACAAGCTCGCCCTGCCTTACGGAATCCCCTTCCCGAAAATAAAGTTTTTTAATCACAGCCTCCTGAGAGGCTGTAATGTCAACTTTGGTAAGAAACGACAAACTGCCGAAACCTGAAGTTTCTTCCGGAACCTCGCGGACTGCCGCCGCCGCTCCCCTTACTTTTCTTGCTTCCATGTCCGCGGGCTGTTTCGCGCAGGCGAAGCAAAAAACCATTGTTAGCTGAATAATTATCAGCGTTTTTAACAATTTTAAATCGCTCATAAATCCCTCCTTTGCGATGATGAGTTATTGGATAAGTCGAACATATGTTCGTCGAACTTAAATTCTGCGAACTTGAGTTCTGCGAACTTGAGTTCTGCGAACTTGCCAAGTTCTCCCGGTCTTAAATCAAGAAACCTTTCCAGTTCGCGCTCCGCTTCCAGCAGAGTTATCGCGGCCTGTACCGCGGAGACTTCCTTTTGGGTTTGCTCGATCAGTTTTTCCATCAGATCGAGCCTTGTAATGTGGCCGAGTTCCAGTTTAATTTCCTCAATGCGGCATTTTTCGGCTCCCAGTTTTACCGCCTCAAGCGACAAAACGCGCTTTTTATCGGCAAGAACGCATTTCTCGACAGCGTTAGCCGCAACACGCCCGATCCTGGTAAAAAGAACATTGTATTTCTCCCGCTCAAGGGAAAGGGCGAGCTGTGCCTGTTTTACTCCGAAGGCGGAAGCGGGATCCGGCAGAAGGCTTAGATTGTTTTGTAAAGAGGCCGTTCTGTCGTAGGGAGGCTCCCACCCCGACTGTACGCCGGAGCGGTTTTGAATCCATGGACCGGAAAGATCGATGTTTATTCCGACCGACCAGTTATAACGTGTTAGCGGATAACGCTGTCCTGTAAGACCGAAATTGCCCGCCAGCCGTAAACTGGGTATCCATGAATTGGAAGCGTATTTTACTTCCGCCTGTTTTTTTGTTATTGAAAAACGCGCCTGAATTAGATCGGGATTGCGTTCTCTCGCCAGATTTCCCGCCGCCGCCGCCTGAGGCAGGACAACTGAGCGGTTAACGTCAATTTTTTCGGAAAGAACAGGCAGGGAATCGAGTCCCAGAATTTCCGCGAATTGCCTTTCCGTCTCGGTTAAATCAATTTGAAGCGAGATGATATCGAGTTTTGCCGAAGAAAGATTAACGTCCGCCCCCGCGAGATCGACTGGAAGCGCGAGCCCAAGCAAAACTTCTTCGTTTAAAATACGCCTCTGTTCTTCCAGCACTGTAAGCGCCGATTTTTTGATTTCAAGTATCGCCCTTGACGACAGCACATTCCTGTACGCCGACAGCGTCTGATCAACAATTTCCAAAGACATTCTGTTAAGCCCGCCCGACAAAAGATTAAGCTCCAGCCGCTCAAGTTTTCTTGCAGTTGAAGTTCTGCCGCCGTCCCACAAAAGCTGATCAAGGCTTACGCCGTAATTTTTTATAAAAGAGTCCGCCCCTATTTTTTGGAAACGGTCGTTTTCCGACACGCTTAAGTTTATTTGCGGAAAATAAGAACGAAGCCCCCACATCCACATTCCTTCCCGCAGGGAAAGAGACGCTCGCGCCTGCCTTAGTTCCGCAGATTGCGCTAGAGCCAAATCCGCCGCCTGCGCGAAAGTAAGAGACGCGGGATTTTTGTCGTTTGCAAAAACAGCTGCGCACGCGAGAACAGTGAAAAGAGCGCAGAGGCAAGCGGTGTTACGCATCTTTTTTCCCTTCGTAAGCGACGAGTTCTTTTACCGCTATATCAATCGCTTTTGAAAGAAGGCGGCCTGTGGTTTCCGATGAGGAAAAACTGCCGTCTCCGTTCGAGAAAACCCGCCCTACAGCAGCGGGAAGTTTTTGCGAAAGAAACATATCATCGCTTTCAGACGCGTCTTCGTATTTCCAGATACGCACTTCCACGGCAAGGGATTTTTTGGTTTTCCAGCCCGAGTTGTACTCCCGCTCCCTTATTTGAATCCGCGCGGCGTAGGAAGGCGTCTTTTCGGCGGAAACGACCCTGCATCCGCTGTCCCAAAAATAAAGCGGGGCAAGAGCGGAAGCCTCTTTTTCAACGGAGTCCCACCCGCCGGATCTGTCAACCTGTACCGATAAAATCGTCAAAGTTGTCCATGTCTTATCCTGTTCGTTTCCGGAAATAAGCCATGATTGACCCGAAGAAAAATTGACAGGTAACGCCTCGCATGAAAATAAAATCAATGTAAATATTGATGCGGTAAGAATTTGCAGATATTTTTTCATCACATAACCTCCTTTATTGTTTTTTCAAGATTGTTAATCGAGCGTAACAGCGGGGTATCCCACGGAAGCATGGCTTTCGCTCGGGTTAAATCATCCAGCGCTTCCGTCCCCTTTCCCGCTACCCAACGCAGTCTTGCCCTGTCCAGAAGAACAAGGGCGCTTTCCGCAGAAAGTTCCGCTGCCTTGTCCAGAAAAATCGCCGCCTCGTCGTACTTTTTCGCCTCTCCCGCGAGTTCCGCCGCAAACCGCAGAGCGCGTATATCCTGCGGATAGTCAGCTAACAGCGATTCCGTTACCTTTGCCGCCTTGTCCGAATCGCCCTTTTCGCGGAGAATCCTGGCGAGGTATAGTTTCCCCTCATAAAACGAAGGCTGAATCTTTAAAAGCTTCCTGCAAGTTTTTTCGGCTTTTTCAATATCACCCGCGAAAAATTCAGCCTTTGCGCGCAGCAGCAGGGACGGCGGAAATTTCTTCTCGCGTTTCAGTGTTTCAAGGGTTTCTTCGAATTTTCCCTGACCGTACTCCTCGGACGCCTGAACATAACGGAGAATTGTTCTCTTGTCCGCCTTTCCCGAACAAGAAGAAAAAACAAAAATGACGGCGCAAAAAAGCAAAGTAAACTTTTTCATGTTAACTCCTGCAGATGTAGGTAAGCCGTTCCGCAAGACGCCCTTTTGAGGAAGCCGCCTGTCCGCTGAGAAAATCGCGGTATTTTGGAACGGATGTTAAAGTTTTTAATGCGCCGACCGCGTAGACGGTATACGGGTTATCGGGAAGCCCGATTAACGGAAACAGAGGTTCCAGAATTTGAGGATTTCCCGTATTCACAGACCTTGTGATAATCTCTTCGATTTCCGTCTTGGTTTTTAAAGAAGCGCCCTCTTCGTTTTTAAGTCCCGAGTAAGAAGCGAGTATGCGCCTGCACTCGCCCGCAAAAGGCCCCTGCGGCGACAGGTTGATGCAGTTCTCGGCGTACTCCGCCGCTATGAGTCCCGAAAAAGCCCTCGCGCCCCTGTACCAGTATTCCGGTTGTTGCACATAACGGGCGCGTATCGCCTTGTAAGCCGCCGCCGCGCGCCTGTCCTCCCTGTCTTTTTCCAGGGCGCAGACAAGAATCATCCAGCGGCCGAAACTGTCGGGCTCTTCCTTTTCGTCAAAGAGAGGAACAAGCGCGTCAGCCGCCTGCGTCCATTGTCCCTTTGCGAACAAGAGCGCCGCTTTTGCGGTTGCTGTAACCGTCTCGTTGTTTTTGGTCTCAAGCAGATTTTGAAGCCCCTGTTCCAGTTCTTCTTTTTTGATTAACCCCCTGCCTGCAGCCCAGGAAAGCTCTTTGTAAGCCGCCGCGACCGCTCCCGCATAATCGCCTGAGCTTTCTCTAAGCCCGGACTCCGCCAGCCCCATCCCCTGAAACCACGACCCGGCTCTTTCAAGCGCGGCAATCTCGTCCAACCGTGAAAAATGATCTTCGATTGAACGCTCAGGCGCAACAGTTATTGCGTCCGCCTGTTGTGTTCCCGATGGTTTTTTTGCCTGTGATGTTTCTCTTGCGCAAGCGAAGAAAAAAACCATTAAAACAAGCAAAAATAAAAATTTAAATTTTAAAAACATAAGCAACTCCATAAAAAAGTTTTGATACCCTATATACGGCGCGGCCGTGAAATTTGCTTTACTTTAGCGGAAAAAATTTTTACTTTTTTTGAAAATTTTTTTAGGAGAAAGAATAAAAATTGAGACTAATATATGGAAGAAAGATACGAGGTTTTAGATGCTGACGAGATTATTTTGTAAAAATTATGTTCAATGCCTAAGAATTAAAAATTCCTATTTTTTTCACCTTCTTGGTTAAGACGCTGTTTTATTTCCTCTTTTGTCAAATCCTGATCCAGTAATTCAAGAAAACGTTGACGGCTTTCTTCCATGCCGTCTTCATGACCTTCCTCACGGGCGACTTCCAGAGCGTCGTCCCAATTCCATTCCGTAAAAATCATGTTAAAAGCCTCCGAACTATGAGTTTCCAGAAAATTCTTAAGTATGTTGTTTTCTTTGCAATATTCTATCGCATTCATAAACGATTTTTCAAGGGTTAATCCTGTCTTTTGATATTCCCTGATTTTGTCAATAAAAATACTGTAATTATCAAGGGTTTTACATTTTTTCAATATTTCGGGATTATGCCCCTGATTAATATTGTATACCTTTACTGTCAATTCCAACGGTATGGTCTCCTTCAATTTAAGGTTTTCTATGCCTTTGAAAGCTTCGGAAAGTCTTAGTTCTGTATAATCGGGATATTTTTCGCCGCCGTTGTATAAAACAATAAATTCAGGAAAAGGGATTTTTTCAAGTTTAGCTTGATACACTTTTTTCATGTTGACTATCTTCTCATAAACATGGGCTATGTAAATCAACAGACGCAAGGGAATATTATTGTTAATAGTTGACTGGTGTTCGATTAGTACGACAAGGCGATTGTCAATGATGAAAGACAGATCATTGATTTTGTCTTTGTAAAGAACACCCGATAAGGTATTAATATTGATGGGAATATTTGGTGGGATAGGGATACCCTCTATTGCCGAATATAGTTCTCTTAAAATTTCCTGGTTGCTAAAAAGAAAAGAGAACAAGCTGTCTTTATGTTTTTTGTTTACTTTAGGGAAATTATCCCCTGCTTTTAAGTTTTTCATAAACGCCTCAAAAATAAAGAAATGATAACCTTCAAAAGAAGGTTATACATATATATATGCACGCAGATACATGGCACTTTACTTTAGCGGAAAAATTTTTTACTTTTTTTGAAAATTTTTTTAGGAGAAAGAAAGGGGAGGATTAAGGATTGGAGCTATTATATAGAAGAATTCTCCCGCGCCCACGCCTGCAGAGCAATCCCGAAAGCCACCGACACATTCAACGAAGCTTTCGCGCCGTAAACGGGGATCGAAACCCTGCCTAGCGAAGCATCCGCTGCCGCGAGCGCTCGGGGGCTTACGCCTAATTCTTCGGAGCCTGCGATCAAAAGCCCCTGGCGCGGAAAGGGAAATTTGTCTATCGGGGTGCCGCCTTTTTCAAGGGCGAAGACGGGGCAGGGCGGAGCGGGACTTTCCTCGCTTGCGAAAAAGTCGCGCCGTTCCCAGGGGACAATGTCCGCACAGCCCATTGCCGTCCTTTCCGCGCGGCGGTGGCGCGGGTCGGCGCAGAATTGGGACAGATAAATTTTTTCCGCGCCGAAGATTTCCGCGCTGCGGAACATAGCGCCTACATTGAATGGGGAGCGTATGTCTTCCATGTAAACGGTCATCCCTTTGAAAACCTGACGGCTTGCGGGGTCGAGCCGTCCGTCAAAATCGATAAAATCCCAGTCGGATTGATCGCGGCCTGTTGCGGTAAGCAGTAGATGTTTTACATTGTTAAGGGCGCGTCTGAGTTGTACCGAAGACGAAGCTTCGGGCGCGGCTGCGATAACAGACGAGGCTGCGATAACAGACGCGGCGGAAAAAACAGCTTCAGCTTCCTCAAAGGCTTTTCGGACATTGGCGGGAAAGAGTGCGTCCGCCGAAAGCAGTTTGGAAGCGTCGGCGAAAAAAGCAAGTTCGGCGGGAGTGAAAACGACGGGTTCGGCGGAGCAGAGGCGGTTTTCCGCCATCGTAAAGATTTTCGCTATTTTTCGAAGTTTTTGAGCGCGGGGCAGTTTTTCCAGTTTATAAAGGGGAATCACTGTTTACGGCCTACTTTCCGTTTGTTGTAACATTCAATAATTGCTCAATTTGCTGCATAACATAATCCTGAAACTTGGGGGGCAGCTCGTTAAACAGCCCGACCATGCGCTGGAGCTTTTCACCAGGGGTCTTATAGAACATATCGCCTTCGCCCGTTTTCAGCCATTTTTCATTTACGCCGAAAGTAAGCGAAATTAAATGAATTATTCGATCGTTGACCCTTCTGTGCTCACATTCCAGTTCCGCGATATATCCGTTACTTATATAAATTGCCTTTGCGAATTCAACTTGGGACATATTTAAGGTTTTTCGTATATGTCTGATGCGGCTGCTTATGGTCATATTCAATATTATTACATAAATTCTCACTATGCAATGTAATAAATTTCAATTTGTATAACGATCTATTTACAATTCTCACATTTTGGTATAATATACTCACATAGAGTGTAGCGCGTGGGAGTTGAAAAATGCAGGAAGAAAAACTGAAGAAAGTATGCGAAGACTTCTCGTCACTCAACGAAGAACAACAGGATTACATTCTTGGAATTATGCAGGCGCTTATTTTTGCCAAGAATTCCGGTCAGTCGGAACCGGTGAAACCATCCTCTTTGAATTCCGCTATCGATAAACCGAATGTTCTTCAATAATTTACCGTAATAGTATAAAGTTTATATATGGCAAAAGGTAAACGGTTTTTAAAAGGCCTGGTAGTTATTTTATGTATTCTTGTTTTTATTGCTGCCGCGTGGACAGTTTTTTCTTTGGCAGGAAGGGTTAAACCGGGCGATGTAATTCCCGATACCGCGATTTTCCGCCTGAATGTTTCAAATCCCGTTCGTCTTTTTGATAATGTTCTTTCTCACGAATCCTTAAAAGAGCTTTCCGCCGTGCCTTCGCTGTCTTCCGCTGTTTCCGCTATCGACATGTTGAGGAATGGCCCTCTCGTTAAAAACCGCCTTGTCCGCATGGCGACACGGGGAAGCGCAGAGGCCGCCCTTCTTTCCGAGCCTAAGGCTTTTGTGGCAGTTTGGGACATGGGACTTTTATCGCCTCTCCTTCGTATCTTCCCCTCGTTTTCAGGCTTTTTCACCATTCACAATCTGTACTATGTTCACGCCGGGAAAAATTCCCGTTTTGAATACCGCATGAAAGACAAGACGTTTTTTATCGGCCCGTACCGTAATTTACTTTTTATAAGCGACAGTTCGGATGTTTTTGAATCGCGTGCTATTTATCACGCGGAAACAATACTTGCGAACAAGCGGCGCACCGAAAAACCCTCTGCTGACGATCCGCTTGCGGGAAAGAGAGAGTTCAGCGTTATAAAGCCTTCCTCTTACGACGCGGCTCTGTTGATATCTCCGTCTTTTTTCGGCAGTCTTTTATCGGAACAGGATGCGGCCATAGCCGCGGTCCTTGACAGTATTGATTTTGATTCCGCCGTGGAAGCGGGTTTTTCCGTATATCCCCAAAAAATTGAGCTTCGCATAACGACTTCGCTGTCGTCGCGGCAGGCGTCGTTAAGCCGTCTGCTGGAAGCCCGTTCTCAGGCGCCCGGAATGTCGGAACGCCTGCCCGCTTCATCTCAATACGCGACGGTTCTTTCCGCCGGAACCCTGGAAGAACTTTTTCAGGCGACGAGCGTATTTGCCGGAAAAGAATTTGACGACACCATCAAGCGCACGGACAGCCTTTCCCGCACAATCCTCGGTCTTACCCTTGATGATCTTCTTTTCTCGTGGCCGGGGAAAGAATTTGCCGTCTTCGGAATGGAAGGCCGCCCTCACCCGGTTTACGCGATTCAGATTGCCGACGAGCGAAAGCGGCAGGCGGTTTTTGATCAGGCATTTAAATCCATTGTGCTAAACGAAAACACAAGATTGAACCTGGACGGAATGCGTATCCCCCGAATCGAAGTTCCCGAATTTTTACAGTCTCTTTTGCGCCGCTGGAATATGTTTTTGCCTTCGCCCTACTACACAATTTACAGGGACTACCTTTTGGCAAGCGAGTCGGCGGAGGCGCTTTTAGCGGCGTTACGCGCTATGCAGAGAAACGACGTGCTCCCGAAAACTGCCGTATGGCGCAATATCGCGGGCGGAAGGACGGCGGCGAGCGCGTTCTCCCTTTACTATTCGCTTGATTTGTCGATGCCGTTCTTCCTTCGCAAAAACACCGTCGTAAGCGGCTTTTTATCGCTTTACCGCCAGGGATTAGTCCGCATGAGTTTTGACAAGGGAAAAGCCGACATTACGTTTGTGCTTGTTCCGGGTTCGGGAAGCGGCGTTAACCTTGTAAATTCATTTCTTGTGGAAACCAAAGCGCGGCCTTATAACCGTATTTACGGAAGTACGGACGACAGCAAAATATTTTTAAGCGCGGGCGACACCGTCGTATCGGTTAATGTCGCGGATAACAGCACAGTTGATATGCGCGGACAGGACAGGCTCTGGATTGTTCCGGCGGAAGGAGTCGGGGATAAAAAAGCCGTAAACGCCTGGGTAGCAAGCGAGCGCGGAAGGGTTACTTTGGTAAACGGCGATTTAGAGCCCGTGCAGGGCTTTCCCGTGCTTACGGGGCTTAGGCTTTCATCCGCGCCCGCGGCTTTTAACGGCAAGCTCTACCTTTGCGATGAAGACGGAAAAGTTCACTCTGTAGACGCGAACGGAAAGCAAACGTCTTGGGAAACATCCTTCGGCTCGCCTCTGCGTTCGCCGCCTTCTTTCATGACGGCGCAGGCAAAAACGGGAACGCGCAGTTTTGCCGCGGTATATCCCAAGAGCTTTTTCGGGGAGCTTTGGCTTCTCGACGCGGACGGGAAAATCATTCCCGGCTGGCCTGTGCCTTTGGAGAAAAAAGATGAAGACGGCTCGTCTGAAAACGCAGGTCTTGGTTTCGGCTCGCCTCTCTTGTTTTCGTATAACAATATCGTATATGCCGCTTTTGTCAGCCAGTCAGGCGATCTTTTCGTTTTTGATGAAAGCGCGAAAATACTTTCTCCTTTCCCGGTTTCGCTTGAAGGAGTATTTTATGTTCAGCCCGTTTTTGACGGAAGTTTCTTCTGGCTTGTTTCCGCGGAAGGAAATTTATTCAGGGTAAGCCCGGACGGAGAAGTTTTGTATCAGAGTGTTCCGGGTTTTTCCGCGAAAGAAGAAGGATACATAACCGTATTTGACTGCGACGGGGATAAAGTTCCCGAAGTCTTTTTCACGGGCGAAGGAAACGCCTTGCATGCGTATACGCGGAATTTCCGTTCGCTGGAAGGTTTCCCGCTCCAGGCATGGGGCAAGCCGCACTTTGTTCCCGCGCAGGGAAGCAAAAAAGCCGAGATTTTCGGCATTGGAATGGACAGGCGTTTGTACCGCTGGCAGTTCCGGTAGGAGTATTTATGAAGAAACAATTATTTTTCCTTTTTTTAACAGCGGCGATTTTTTCTTCCTGCCTTTCCATGAAAGGCGATATTTCACTTAACAGCCAGAAAGGACAGGCCGAGAAAAACATCGATGAAATTGAAGCGGCGGTTATTCCGCTTGAAGCCGCGGGAGCGGCGCAGGCAAAAAGCCGCCAGAGCGAAATAGCGGCGGCGCGCCTATTAATTACAAGCAAGGAAAAAGAAGCGTCTACCGACGCGGATTACACGGGCAAACTTTTGGCATGGTCGGGCAGGCTTGCTATTATCGAAGGCAAGTACAGCGAGGCTCAGCGTTTGTACAGGCAGTCATCGGCGGCTTCCGCGGGCAACGTTCCCGCGATAATTCTGGGTATCCGTCTTGAAGGAGATCCCGCAAAGCGGCTAGAGATAATAGAGAAGGAATTGGCAATATCGGGGCGTCTTTCTTCCGCCGTCGGTTTCGGCGAATTGCAGATAGAAAGGGGCGTTTCTCTAGCGGATGTGAGCCGTTTCGCCGAATCTGCGGGCGCTTTTGACTCCGCTTTTTCTTCCGGAATCAGCAAGGTCTACAAAGAGAATTACGTAAATATGCGTAATCGCGCCTGGGAACTGCGCAACACAAGCGGCATGGCCGCCGGAACCATGAACATGATGCAGGAACGCATCACATGGGCCGACTGCATCAGCATAGCGCGTAACGAAACTCAGCTTTTAAGGTTTATAAGCGGCGGCAGGAGTTTAGGAGAGGATGAATTTTTTAACCGCCTTGTGGACCGCGCCTTTATTCCGTACACGCAGGATATAAGCATAAGCGAATGGCCTAAGACCAAACCCGATAAAAGCGACTTTGTAACGCGCGCGGGAGCCGCGTGGTTTGTCTGGCATTTATACGCCGAAATGCGCGCAGACAGGGGACTTCTTTCCCGCTATTCTTCGCGTTACGCGACAGGCGCTAACCCGCGCAGTCCGATACCGGACATTCCCCCGCTCTCGCCGTTTTTTGACTCAATCCTGGGCAGTGTGGAGACTGAACTTTTGTCGCTTATGGACGGAAAGAACTTCAGACCCGCCCAATCCATCCGCGGCTCGGAAATGCTTGCGGTTTTAAAGAAGATTGATAACTAGCGGGTTGATTTTACCGTAACGACAAGTCTATATTTCCCATACAGGAACCGAGATAATATTCTTGGCAATTGACGTTGTTTTTTGATAAAGACATATCACCGCGCCTGTGCCGACAGGTTTTTTGAAAACAGACAGGTTTCTGAAACTCTTGCAATCTTCAGCGTCGGGATTAGCGGTTTTCTTGACTTCAATAGGGTAGAGCGTCATGTTTTTTTCAATAACAAAATCCACTTCTTTTTGATCGGTATCGCGGTAGAAATAGATGTTCGGATTATCGCCATTATGCCAATATGATTTTAATATCTCGGCGAACACATAGGTTTCAAGCATGGCTCCGCTTTGTGCGCCGTTTCTGAGCGCATCGGCGGTTTCCCATGAGCACAAATGCGACGCTAGCCCCGTGTCGAGGAAATACAATTTGGGCGTCTTTATCGCGCGTTTCGCCGTATTTGAGCTGTAAGGATAAAGCAGTTGAATAAGGCAGGAACGTTCAAGGATTTCAAGCCACAATTTCGCGGTTCTTATGTCTATGTGAACATCGCGCGCAAGATCGGAGTAATTGAGAAGCTGTCCAGTCCTTGCCGCCGCCGCCACAAGAAAATTATAAAAGTTCAATTCGTTTTCAATATTGTAAAAATCCTTTACGTCCCTTTCAATGTAAGTTTGAATATATGAATCATAGAAAAGTTTTCTTGCGGCAAAGGTATTTTTATTTGTAATTATGCGCGGGAAAGAGCCTTGCCAGATTAATTTATATACTTCAGGCGTGGTTAAAGATCTGCCCGCCGGGGCTTTTTTTGTCAGGTTAATTGACGGTAAAAACGGTTTTGAATCCTTCGGTTTCTTGATCGTTTCCTTATAGGATAAACCTAACATATTAAGGATAGCCACGCGCCCCGCCAGGCTTTCCCGTATACCCTTCATAAGACTGTATTTTTGCGAGCCTGTCAGCAGGAAAAGACCGTCTTTCTTTTTTTTATCCGCATATATTTTTATAAAGGTAAAAAGTTCAGGAGCGTATTGCGCCTCGTCTATTATAACAGGCGGAGGGTTTTCATCTATAAACCTTTGGGGGTCTGTTTTTGCCAGAGCCCTTGCTTTAATATCATCAAGAGTTACATAACGGCGGTTTTTCCCCCCAAGGCGCTCCATGACCCAGCTTTTGCCGATTTGCCTCATTCCTGTAAGCAAAAGCACAGGGAAGCCCCTGCTGATTTTCTCTATTGCGGGCTGTATAGTCCTTTCAAGCTCCATTTTACCTTCCGTTTAATTTGGCATATATATGCCAATATAAACGAAACATGCCTTTTTGTCAATAGCCGGTACTTTTTACTTTAAAATATGTTATAATATAAGCCATGAAAAACATAAAAGATAAACTTGTATTAATAACCGGAGGAGCGTCCGGCATAGGTCAGCTTATGGCGTTTGCCTTTGCCGAAAAAAAAGCCAGAGTTGTTATTTGGGACATTAACGGCGGCGCGATAAAAGCAATTGAGGATACGGCCCGCGAAAAAAAACTTTTTATACGCGGAATGGTCTGCGATGTATCGGACAGAAACTCCGTTTACGGTCAGGCGCAAAAACTTACTGCGGAATTCGGTCCGTTGGACGTACTTGTTAATAACGCCGGAATCGTGTCAAAAAAAGGCGAGAATGTCACAGGTCCCGCTTTCCTCGGCGTTCCCGATGAAAACATAATCAAACTTATGAACATAAACACGCTTTCCCTTTTCTGGACAAGTAAAGCGTTTCTGCCTTCCATGATAGAAAGAAACACAGGCCATGTCGTTACAGTTTCTTCGGCGGCAGGCATTATCGGCGTAAGGGGATTGGCGGATTACTGCGCCTCAAAATTTTGCGCTTTCGGTTTTGACGAATCTCTGCGTATGGAACTTAGGCGTATGAAAAGCGCGGTTAAAACCACCGTAGTATGCCCTTTCTTTATTAATACCGGAATGTTTGACGGAGTAAAAACGCGGTTCCCCCTTCTTTTGCCGATTCTTAAAAAAGAATATGTCGGAAAGAAAATTGTCAAAGCCGTATTAAAAAATAAAAAACGGCTTATAATGCCGCGTTTTGTATATTCGGTATATTTATTGAGGCTCCTTCCTCCCGCCATGATGGACGCTATCGCCGACTTTTTCGGCATAAGCCATGCGATGGACGATTTCAAGGGCAGAGAATGACACATAACGATATTCATGAGCTTGTAAATAAAGCCCGTAAAGCCCAGAGCATTTGGGCGGAGCTTTCTTACGGAGAAAGGGCGAGGCGCATAAAAAAAGCGGGGCACAGCCTTGCCGGAAAGCGCGATGAAATTACCGAAATAATCCACAAAGAAAACGGCAAGTTAAAAATTGACGCTCTTGCCGCGGAAGTTATTCCCGCCCTCATGGCGATTCCCTATTATATCCGCTTGGGCCGGCGCCTTTGCAAACCGCAAAAAGTACGCGGCGGCAATATCCTGATGATTTACAAACAAAGCCGCATGATTTACAAACCCTGGGGAGTAGTGGGAATCATCTCCCCCTGGAACTATCCGTTTTCAATTCCTTTCTCCGAAGTTATTATGGCGCTTCTTGCAGGCAACGCCGTTATTCTTAAAACGGCGTCCCATACTCCGGGCGCGGGGCGCATAATCGCGGAAGTGCTAAAGGCGGCAAATCTTCCCGACGGGCTTTACGCCAACGTTGTAATGGCGGGAAGCGAAGCGGGCCCCGCTTTTATACACGGCGGAATAGACAAGTTGTTTTTTACAGGCTCTACCTCCGTAGGCAAACATTTAATGGCTCTTGCTTCGCATAAACTTCTCCCCCTTGTTCTTGAGCTTGGCGGCGCGGACGCAGCGATAATCCGCAAAGACGCCGATATAGACCGCGCCGTAGCGGGAATTATCTGGTCGGGCTTTTCAAACGCCGGTCAATCCTGCGGCGGAGTCCAGCGGGTTTTGGTTCACCGCGATATTTACGATAAATTTTTAGAAAAGATAAAAATAAAAGTGGAAGCGCTTCAAACAGGTCACGATGTTTTCTGCGATCACGGCCCCCTTATCTCTCATAAGCGAAAAGAAAAAATCCGTCATCAGATAGAAGAATGTCTTTCGCAGGGAGCGAAAATCGCCGCGCAAAGCCCCGCGTTCAAACTGCCCGACGGAAGTTCCGCGGGCTCTCTTGAGGATGAAAGTATATTTGCCCCTGTAATGGTTTTAACCGGAGTAAAAAAAGGAATGCCGATTATTGACGATGAGGTCTTCGGCCCCGTTATCGGTGTAATTCCTTTCGACAATGACGTCGAGGCTGTAAACATCGCCAACGATTCTTCCTACGCGCTAACGGCTTCCGTCTGGTCAAAAAACCATAGGCAGGCAAAAAAAATAGCGGCTAATATTAACGCCGGTTCAATAATGATAAATGATCATTTAATGTCCCACGGCCTTGCGGAAACGCCCTGGGGAGGCTTCGGCGATTCCGGGATTGGAAGAACGCACGGCGAAAACGGATTCCGCGAAATGCTCAAGGCGAAAGTGATTATAAATGACGTACTGCCCGGCGCAAGGCGCGAACCCTGGTGGCAGCCTTATTCGCAAAAAGTCTACAAAGGCCTTGCCGCCCTTGGAACATTACTGGGAGAACGCAACCCGTTCAAGAAAATAGCCGCGCTTCCCGCCATCATCGGGTTTTTCGCAGCGGCCTGGAAAAAAGACGGAATAAAAAAGTGAAGAACGCGAAGACTTCACGCAGAGGCGCAAAGGCGCAGAGTTGTTGTACGATTGATTATCGTATTCCTTTCATGATCATTTATTTTTCTTAAAAACTATTGTTCCGCCGGACACGTCCGCCGTCACCGTTTCCCCGTCTTTGATAGCGCCCGCGATAACTTGCTTTGCAAGCGGATTTTCAAGGTCGGATTGGATTGTGCGCTTAAGCGGGCGCGCGCCGAACATTGGATCATAGCCTCTCTCGGCGAGCAGGGACTTTGCCGCGTCCGATACATTAAGCGTAATCTTGCGATCCAAAAGCCTTTGCGAAAGCCGCATAAGCTGAATGTCCACGATTTTGCCGATTTCGGTTTTTTCCAACCTGTTGAAAATTACAGTCTCGTCTATGCGGTTTAAGAACTCAGGCCTGAAGCTTTGTTTCAGTAATTCCAAAAGAGAGTCCCGCAGGGTTTCAGGATTTTTCGCGCCGAGGATTAAGTCCGAGCCTAAGTTGCTTGTCATAATGATGATGACATTCTTAAAATCGACAACGCGCCCCTGCCCGTCAGTCAGTCGGCCGTCGTCGAGTATCTGCAGGAAAACATTGAACACTTCAGGGTGCGCTTTTTCTATTTCGTCAAAAAGGAGCACGCTGTAAGGACGCCGCCTTACCGCCTCCGTTAACTGGCCGCCCTGCTCGTAACCGACGTACCCCGGCGGCGCGCCGATTAATCGGCTTACCGAATGTTTCTCACCGTACTCGCTCATGTCGATGCGGGTAAGGGCTTTTTCGTCATTGAACAAAAAGTCCGCGAGCGTTTTCGCAAGCTCGGTTTTCCCGACGCCTGTCGGACCCAAAAACAGAAACGAACCCAGCGGTCGCGCCGCGTCGGAAAGACCCGCCTTGTTGCGCCTTATCGCGTCGGCGACGGCGGCAAGAGCTTCGCCCTGACCGACAACGCGCTTTTCAAGAACCTTCTCCAAATCGAGGTACTTCTGTAATTCGCCCGATAACATTTTAGAAACGGGTATTCCCGTCCATGTTGAAACGACTCCCGCGATGTCTTCTTCGCTTACTTCCTCGCGAAGCAAAGCCGCGCCTCCGCGCTTGTTTTCCATCTGGGAGGAAAGAGCGGCAAGCTGTTTTTCCGCTTCGGGAATTCTTCCGTGCTTTACTTCCGCCGCTTTTGAAAGATCGCCTTCTCTTATATAGAGGTTCTCCTCAATTTTTAACTCTTCAATCTGCTGTTTGAGTTTGCGGATTTTCTGAATATCCAGTTTTTCATTTTCCCACTGGGCTTTCATCGCGTCGCGTTCTTCCGTGATACCGGCGATTTCCTTTTCCAGTTTTGAAAGGCGGTCTTTGGACGAGGGATCTTCCTCGCGCGAAAGGGCTTGTCTTTCAATCGAAAGCTGGAGAAGCTTGCGCTCCAGTTTATCAAGCTCTGTGGGGCGGCTGTCCAATTCCATTTTCAAACGGCTTGCCGCCTCGTCAACAAGATCAATCGCCTTGTCGGGCAAGAAACGGCTTGTGATATAACGGTTGGACAAAGTTGCCGCCGCCACAAGCGCCTCGTCTTTTATCCGCACGCCGTGGTGAACCTCGTACCGCTCTTTAAGACCGCGCAAAATCGCTATCGTATCCTCAACGGAAGGTTCCGCCGTGTACACCTGCTGGAACCGCCGTTCAAGAGCCGCGTCCTTCTCGATGTGCTTGCGGTATTCGTCCAAGGTTGTAGCTCCGATACAGCGAAGCTCGCCCCTGGCAAGCGCGGGTTTTAGCAGGTTGGACGCGTCTGTCGCTCCTTCCGCCGCTCCCGCTCCAACAAGCGTATGCAATTCGTCAATAAATAAAATTATTTTTCCGTCGGTAGCCTGTACCTCGTGAATGACGGCTTTCAGGCGCTCCTCAAACTCGCCTCGGAATTTCGCTCCGGCGACAAGAGAACCCAAATCCAGCGCGAGCAGTTTTTTTCCTTTTAAGCCTTCCGGCACGTCGCCTTCGACTATGCGGCGCGCAAGCCCCTCGACAATGGCTGTCTTTCCTACGCCCGGCTCTCCGATAAGCACGGGGTTGTTCTTGGTGCGCCGGGACAGTACCTGCATACATCTGCGGATCTCCTCGTCGCGTCCTATCACGGGGTCCAATTTTTCCTGACGCGCAAGCGCGGTTAAGTCTCTGCAATAGCGTTCCAGCACCTGGTATTTTTCTTCGGGGTTTTGATCGGTTACGCGGGCGTTTCCCCTCACCTGCTTTAGCGCGCCGAGTATCGCGTTCTTGTTAATACCCGCCTTTTTCAAAAGGTCTGCGGCTTTGCCGCCCCCCTCAGCGACGGCAATTAAAATGTGTTCGGTGGAGACATACTCGTCTTTTAAGGCCGAAGCCTCAATTTCCGCTTTCGCGAGGATCTTCGTCGCCGCCGAAGAAAAGAAAACCTGCGCCGCCTCTCCGAAGATTTTCGGCGCCGCGTTTACAAGCGCCTGAACGCCGTCGGCGAGCTTTGCGGCGTCTCCCCCGATTTTCTCGATTATGGGCGCGGCAACTCCGTTCTCCTGCTTTAATATCGCGAGCAGAACGTGTTCCGTCTCAACCTGAGAATGGTCATTTTTCTGCGCGATAACGGTCGCTTCGTTCAAAGCTTCCTGCGCCTTTATTGTAAATTTGTCGATATTCATTATTTATATAATTATAATGTGCTAATAAATCGATGTATACCGGTATTCGGAATATATTCGCGATAATTAAAAATTTATTATATATCGGCAAACTAAAAAAAAATAAAATACAGGCAAATGGCAGAATACCAAGAAATTTTAACCGAATACTCCCCAAGACTGATTGTCTTTATAAACGACACTGAGGCAAAAATCCCCGCGCCGAAATATACGCCCGAAGGAGACGTGTTTTGGGCGGCTGCGATTCAATCCGTTCTGGCAATGGGCATTACTGAAAAAAAGAGCGGTTTGCAGACAATTTCTTTTAAGTACACGGGCGGAGATTTCACTTTTTCAGGCGACGATGACCCGAAAATGAGCAGTATAATCTCGCTATTGCTTTCGGTTATCAAAACAAAAGCTCCGTTTCTGGAACCGCCTGCGGCGAGTAAAGAAGGCGGGCTTGTCAGTTACAGGACATATAAAGATATTTTCGACGATCTAATCGAAGAATATTTGAAGACAACGGATGAATACATCAAGGGAGGCAAACCGTTAACAAAGGAAGAATTTAAAAAAGCGTCCAAAAAATGGAACTGGACGAATTATAAAGACCGCCTGTCTCAGATTATTACAAACTCGTCCAAAATCGATCCGTTAAGAACCGCAGGAGAAGACAAGTGCACATACGGCGTTACTTATGAAAGAGAGACAATCGGTAAAAAGCGCATACAGATTTATTTACAGCTTATAGAAGAAAAAGGGAAGCCGCCGTTAATTAAATGGAACGACGATGTCATTATTTGCGTCGATCCTAGGCTGAAGGAAGCGGCGGACACGGCAATAAAAGCGTTTCGCTGCAGAATGAAATTGCCCGAAAAATTCGGAGTGCCGATTCAAAACGCCCTGTCGAAATACGTCCAGTTCACAATCGCCCGCCAGCGAAAGGTTAACCTGACAACAATATCCTAAGAACGCAGGCGGTTGTGTAGGTTGTCCGTTGACACTGGACTTTTTTATTTTTTTTAGGCTATCCTTCTTACACTAACCGCCGCTCCCGTATCCGCGTCAATCTCCGCGATAATCCCCTGAAGCTGTCCCTGTTCGGCGGAAGCGGCGGGCTTCATCTGGTACTGGACTTGTTTGCGGAAGCGCTCCTGACATATTTTTATGTCCATGCCGATTACGCTGTCCGTAACGCCTGTCATCCCGATGTCCGTTATGTACGCGCTTCCTTTCGGCAGTATCCTTTCGTCCGCCGTTTGAACATGGGTGTGAGTGCCGGCAATCAGCGAAGCGCGGCCGTCGGCGTAATAGGCAAAGGCTTCTTTTTCGCGGGTGGTTTCGGCGTGAAAATCAACGATAAATATTCCCGGCGTTGCCGCGTCCGCCTGTGAGTTTTTAATGTTGTCGAAACACAGGAAAGGGCAGTCGATGGAACTTATAAAATCCCTGCCTTGAAGATTTACCACAATCCAGTTCACGCCGTCTTTTTCGATGCGGGTAAAACCTGAGCCGGGCGCGGAAGAAGGATAGTTTGCGGGGCGCAGAAGATTTTTTTCGTTTTCAAGAAAGGGCCAGAATTCGCGCTTTTCCCAGATGTGGTTTCCGGAAGTGACCGCGTCCGCGCCCGCCTGAATGATGCGCCTGTATTCTCTTTCCGTCAATCCAAAACCTTCCGCGGCGTTTTCGCCGTTAACGGTGACAAGGTTCAATTTGTGCTCTTTGATTAATTCGGGCAGGCGGGCTTCCAAGGTTTCCAGTCCCTGACTGCCCACGATGTCGCCGATCATTGCGGCGCGGACAATATTCATTTTATAGATATATTCCATATATAATACGGTTGTCAATCGGGAAAAAGGCGGTATTGTTAAAAAATTTCGGTTATTATACAATATTATTATGACCAGAGGAATTTTTATCGCGGGGAACGAATCCGCCCTTAGCCGCGCACTCGAAGCCGAGGCTGAAAAGCGGGTAGACCGTTTTGCCGCAGCGCTTATACCGAACAGGCTTACAGGCGCGCTTGTAACCAATACGGTGTTAAAAAATTCCGCCGGGAAAGATGATAAGCGCATGTATCTGGATTGGAACCCGTCCAGTCCCATTTCCGCCCGCACTCTTATAATCGCCGCAGAGAACAGGCTGGAGCGTATTGATGAAGCGATCCTTGTCTGTTCGCCTCCTTCTGTCCGCTGCAGCGCCGCAGAACTTCCGCTTGCCGATGCCGAGATTCTGGTTAACGATCACATAAAAGGCTGGTTTTTTTTGGTTAAGGAATTGGCGTCTGTTTTTTCAAGCCGCAAGAGCGGAACTTTATCCCTTGTTTATCACGATGTTCCGCCGACAAAGAAAGACGATATTGCCGATGTCCTCGGCCCCACGGCGCTCGCGTCTTTCCGCGCCCTTGCTCAAGGATTGCTTGCCGCCGCCCACAACGAGCCGTATATCACCGTGGGTTTTTCCTGTTCCGACGCGGGCAATGAAGAATCGTTTTCTTCTTTTGTGTTTAAATCCATAGATGAGGTTAACGCTCGCAGCAGCGGTAAATTATACAAGTTCGGAAAACTCAATCTTTTCAGATAAACGATAATCCGTAAAAATTAAATATTTCCCGTATGTACATACTTCAAGAGCTTTTTCGCTTCTTTCGCCGTACTCCTTAAAAAGTCCGGGTCTGTGCGCGGCGCGTTCCAGCGGTAATCGGGATGGTAGGCAGTTAAGTGCCAAGGTATTTCACTGTCCACGGAAGCGATAAATTGCGCCGCGGAGTTAAGTTCTTCGGCGGAATCGTTTAAGCCGGGAACAACAAGAGTGGTAACTTCAATATGAACGCCCATCTCTCTGCAAAGCTTAATAAAATCCATAACGGTTTTAAGAATGTTATCGTTGTTTATCCCTGCCAAGGTTTTACCGTAGGTTTGGGCGGAAAAACATTTCAGGTCAACATTGGCGGCGTCGGTAAGAGCTAAAATTTTCGCGGCGGCATCGGTATTGATGCATCCGTTGGTTACAAGCACGTTCGCTATCTCGTGTTTGCGGGCAAGAACCATGCAGTCAAGAAGATACTCGGCGTGAATCAACGGCTCCGAGTATGTGTAGGCAACGGAAGGTGAATCATGCTCAAGGGCGGCGGAGATAACTTCACCCGCTTTCATCCACCTGCCGGGAATGTCGGTGTTCTGGGAAATGTGCCAGTTCTGGCAGAAAGGACAGTGGAGATTGCAGCCTGCAAAACCGATTGAGAGTATCTTGGAGCCGGGCTTAAAATGATAGAGCGGTTTTTTTTCGATTGGGTCTATCGCCAGCGCGGAGATAAATCCGTAAAATGGAATTATCCCCTTGCCGCCTTTGTTGCCCCTGACGCCGCACGAGCCGAAATAGCCGTTTTGGATCCGGCACGAGTTGGGACAAAGGTTGCAGATAACAACCCCGTCTTTTTCGGTAAAAAAATTTGGAGTGTTCTTGTTGCGTAAATTGCTAAAGCTCACCGGGCGGCCTGCGGCCCGTTTTGCAGAATACGTTCCTTTATTGTTTGTACCCTGCCCGCCAACTGAACCGGGGTATTTACTTCGTTTACCTCAAATGGTTCGATAATCACTCCGCCCGCCCCGCGTTTAATCCACAGTTTAACAAGCGGTACGCCTTCTCCCGCCTTTGTTACCGCAGAGGGAATCTCCTCGACAAAAAGGATGTCGTCAAGTTTGAATTCCAGCACTACCGGTTCGGGGCCTAAAGGATCGTTTACAAGAATAAGCTTGTCTTTTTCCGACGGGTTTGCCTGCGGGTAGCCTGCAAACGGAATACCGTCGCCCGGGTGTCCTTTTGAGTATTTAGCGATACTGCTTACGGGGAGCATTTCAAGATAATTCATGATATTATTATACAATATCTGTATAAAGCCGGCAAATAAAAAAAGGAGTTTAATTTGAACGACATGGCTTTTTTCTTTCAAAATGACGCGATGCTTCTGCCTGCGGATTTTCCCGATTCTCAAATAGAGTCCGGCGTTCCGAAGGAACTGGCAAAAGCTTTTTCTAATTCCGATATTTTTGAGATACCCTCGATTAATGAACCCGTGCCTTCCATGATAAACGTAGTTTCCGTTTTGCCGGGGACGGAAATCCCGGCAGGCTGGCGCGGAATACCTGCCCGCTATCTTCTTGCATCGCTTAGCGCCGAAGGTACAGGCAGGATTCTCCGCGCCTGCCATATCGCCCAGTGGCGCAACGACTCGCGCTTTTGCGGAAGGTGCGGCGCGGAAAACAAAGATGCCAAAAGCGGCGCACAGAGAATCTGTCCCAAATGCGGAAGAGAGGAATTCCCAAGGATATGCCCCGCAGTAATTATCATCATTACCGACAACGAGAACAGAATCCTTTTGGCGCACAATAATAAATTCGCGTCTGCGACAGTGTACAGTCACATTTCCGGTTTTAACGAAGCCGGAGAAACCTTGGAAGAAACCGTAGTCAGGGAAATCCGCGAAGAAGTAAAAATAGAAGTAAAAGATATCGAGTATATTAAATCTCAGCCGTGGCCCTTCCCGTATTCATTGATGGTAGGCTACAAAGCCAAATACTTATCGGGGACGATTCAGCCCGACGGCGCGGAGATCGAAGACGCGTGCTGGTTTACAAAAGACAACCTGCCCGACCTGCCGAGAGAAGGTTCTCTGTCGCGCTATCTTATAAATTGTTGGATTAACGATACGCCGTACTAAAACCCGGAGTTCAATGTTCTGTTAATCTCGGTGATGCGCCAGTTTCCTCGGATGCGTTTTAATGTAAGCTCGTCTGTGCGGTTGCTCGCTGTACTTTCGGTGGGGAACCACAACAGGTAATCTGCGCGGTAAACGACCAAGCCTTCTTCTTCACTGCCGCCGAGGTGCGTAATTATTAGATCGGTTACGCCGAAAACATTGGGTGCGGGAAGCGTTCCGCCCGATTGTTTCCATACCCTTGCCGTTATAACCGAAGATCGTTCGCCGGGCTCATAGGCCTGCCTTACTTTGGTTATCACAAAAAAATTCATTGCGACTTCAATATCGTTCTTGCTTGCACCCGAGATGCACGCTTCCATAAATTGATGATTCAGACTGCTGAATGCTTCGTAATATTCATTGATAACGGTGCCGGGAGACATTCCTTCCGTTGTCAGGCGGCCTCGGCTGACTTTTGTCATGCTTACCGTTACAAACAGAATGAAAAAGAACACTACGGAAATACCCATAATGGCTATTTTATTCCGTATACAAAAGCGTATAAAATTAACCGTGAAGTTTTGTTTCTTAATAAAACTGTTTCTTTCTTTTGAAATATTTATTTCCTCATCTTTGGACAGCGTACTGCACAAAGATGAAATGTCATTTACTCCTTCTTCTTTGTTCAACAAAATTTTCAGAAGGCTTCCGAGAATGACCGCACCGCTCTTGGCCGGTCTTTTTTTTACGACAGGCAGTAATAACGCAGAATTGATAAGATCGCAAAGCTGTTTGTCTAATCCCGGAATCGCGAGTCTCGGCGGAACAAAAACCCCTTCCCTCATATCCTGATAGATATTGTTCATGTCGGGGTAAGGGTGAGTTTTTGCCAGTACCGTGTACAGCATTGTTCCCGCGCAAAAAGCGGCGGCATCGGTGTCTTTTAAGTCGGGACAGTTAAAACGATCCGTTGCCGACGGAGCATCGTGTCTTAATTCCGAAACGCCGCTTCGCATGACGGCTGTATACCCCGCTCCCTCAACCAGCAGACAGCGCTGCGATAAACTTTCAGGGGCAAAGAAGACGCTCCCTTTTTGATATTCACTGCCGTCCGAACAGGAAACAAAAGCGGCGCCGGGGTTAAGAGCGGAATGTGTCTCGCCGATAAGCAATTTTGCTCTAATCCAGTATGCAACCGCCTGTAACGCCGCTTTCTGCCGCTGAGCCGCTTGTTCCGGCGTTTGCTTTGGTGCGTTAATCGCGTTTAGGAGAATATCGAGTCTGTCGCCGGAAAACGGCGTTCCCCAGACTCTCATATATCCGTCCATTTCATTTACGCCGGACGCTTTCCATGTTGTGTTGGAACCGTCGGGGTAAACGATATAACCCGGCTCAATCAGGCATTGGGACATTTTTGTCCGTGCGAAAGAACGCGGATCAAGCCCTGTATCAAAGCAGACTGCGGGTTTATCGTTTACATCGGATATGTGAATACGCAGCATAATTATCTCGGCGAATACAGATAGCGGAAATATTCCATATCTGTGGTTAGTGTTTTCTCAAATTTCGGCATGGTCTGACGATATGATTCTATCGCCCGCCAGAAATCAAAGAAACTCCTGTCCAAGTTGTAGGCTTCCGCGTAAACCCTTGCCGCCTTCGCGTCGGCTTCTCCGCGTATCGATTCGGAACGGTCGTAAGCGGCGGAACGTATTTCCATCCGCTCGTTGTCCATCCTTCCCAAAAGCGCGGCCTTTCTGCCTTCGCCCTCGGAACGGATCGCCTGCGCGATTTGGTTGCGCTCTTTGATCATGCGCGCATAAACGCTGGGCGTAAGATCGTCTGAGTATCGGATTTGACGGATTACTACGTCGATAAGATCGATGCCGTATTCGGGAACCAGCCGTCTGGAACGCCCGAGTATTTCCTCGGCGATTTTGCGCCGTCCCTTTTCAATCGGCTCGTAACTTGTGTCCGGCCGTATCGAAGATTGAATGACGCTCGGATCGATCTCGTCGCTGATACCGAGGTCATCGACCGTGTTCGCGCGCGCCATAATTATATTGGAGTTACGCACCGATTCCCTAAAGTAATTTTCGGCGGTTACCGTTTTTACTTCGGAATCGATAACTTCCGCGAGTTTGGAATAGGCTCTTTCTATCGTGGAAATAGATTCATAAAATTTCTGAGGATCTGAAATGCGCCAGCGCGCAGTGACATCAACCCAAATGTACTGTTTTTCCCTTGTAGGAATGCTTGTCTGTTCTCCGTCCCATGCCATGATTTTTTTGGGATAACGGACAACTTCGTCTATAAACGGCGTTTTTACGTGAAGGCCCGCGTTGGTAATAATACGTACAATCCGCCCCATTTGCACGACTACCGCCTGCTCTCCTTCCTCAATTACAAACAGAGGGCTTGCCACAAGAATACCGATAATAACGACGCCTATGATAAGTAAAGTTGAATATGGTTTTTTCATTATCTGCCCCCCTGCGCGCCTTGCGGCGAATTCTGTGAAGACGCGCCTTGCTGAGGAGCGCCTTGCGCCGCACCCTGCGATGACGCCCTGTTGCCGCTGTTGAGATTTAACATCGGCAGGAAGTTTTTAAGGTTACGGTCGATAATGGTCATGCCGTCTTCGTTTTTAAATACTTCTTCGACCATTTCATAATAAAGCCTCTGTTTTGTAACTTCGGGAGAACGTCTGTATTCGTCATAGACGGATTTGAAGCGGGCGACATCGCCGTTTGCCCTGTTCACGCGCTCTGCGGCATAGCCTTGGGCGATTAAAACCATGCGTTCGGCTTCGCCTCTCGCTTTCGGAATTTCCTCGTTATAAACCTGCATGCCCTCGTTGATAAGACGGTTCATATCTTGAATCGCCTTGTTTACGTCGTCAAAAGCCTGCTGTACGCTTCCTCCCGGAGGATCAATGTTTTGCAATTTCACCGCGATAACGTAAATTCCCAAACCGTAACTTTTGAAAGTTTCGTTCATTAATTCGGCTCCTGCAACTTCAATCGCGCTCCTTTCGGGGCTCATAATGTCCATTATCGCGCGGTCGCCGACAAGCATATTGATAACGGAGCGCGAAACGTCGCTTATGGTGCGCTCCCGTTCCATTACGTTGAAAACCCACGCTTTGGAATCCGTGATTCTGTATTGAATGATCCATTCGATTTCTACTATATTAAGGTCGCCTGTAAGCATTGTCGCTTCTTTTGTCTTGCCGGTAGCGTAAGCGGAACTAATCCCGCTTCTTACTGTTGTAAACCCGAACTGAGCCGTTTGCACCGCTTTTACGTTAACCGTATGGTTGCGGTCAATGCCGAAAGGAAGCTTTAACTGCAAGCCCGGCCCCTTTGTAACGTGATATTTTCCGAGGCGGGTAATGACCGCTTCTTCGGCCTGATCAACAATAAAAACGCTTGTAAAAAGCAGGATTAAAAGCAATATGCCCCCAACGATTATTCCGGCCTTCGCTGAAGTAAATTTGCCTATATTTTGAGGGGTAACACTCACCTTTTTTTCCTCCGGAAAAAAGTATATTATAAATGTATGATCATGAAAAGGTGGAGCGCGCCCGAAATTTGCGCGAATTCGGCCTAAAAAAGCGTTGTTTATGATTTTGAAAATGTTGTATACTGTTTAGATACGGAGGATTTTTTTATGGAAGATAATCTGGATTTTACGATAGATGTACTCGGTAAACCGGCTGTTAAATCGCCGATTGAGATGTCTAATACCTATGGCGACGGAATCGCCAATTATGTTTCAGACGAGCAATATATACGGCTGGAAACGGTTGTTACTCCCGGTCATCAGCATCCTGTCAGGAAATCCCAGGCTTTGCAGTGCGCGGGCCCCAGAGAGATGATTTATTTTTCGCCGGCTCATGTTCACGCCGGTATCGTTAGCTGCGGAGGTTTGTGTCCCGGACTTAACGACGTAATACGCGCCGTCGTACGCTGTCTGTGGTACCGTTACGGCGTAAAGAGAATTTCCGGTATCCGTTACGGCTATTTGGGTTTCTTGCCCTCGCATCAATTTGACCTTGTGGAACTTAACCCCGTGCTGGTAGACGACATTCATAAATTGGGCGGCACTTTTTTGGGAAGCGCCCGCGGCGGCGGAAGGGAAGTAGTCCAGATTGTCGATACAATGGAAAGGCTTAATTTGAATATGCTCTTTGTCATCGGCGGAGACGGCACCCAGCGCGGCACTCTTGATATCGCGGAAGAAGTAAGTAAAAGAAGATTGAAAATTTCGCTTATCGGAATTCCAAAAACCGTTGACAACGATTTCGCCATTATAGACCGCTCGTTCGGGTTTAACACCGCCGTAGCAAAAGCGGTAGAAGTAGTGAAAGCCGCCCACGTGGAAGCGGTATCCTCGATTAACGGCATCGGTCTTGTAAAAGTTATGGGCAGGGATTCGGGCTTTATCGCGGCGCATACCGCGCTCGCCAGCCACGAGGTAAACTTTGTTCTGATACCGGAAGTGCCCTTTAACCTTGAAGGCAACAACGGTTTCCTTCATCACCTTGAAAAACGTCTTGAAAGGCGGCATCACGCGGTAATAATTATCGCGGAAGGCGCTATGCAGGATCTTCTTTTAAAAGAGAAGAAAAGAGACGCCGGAGGAAATATCAAAATGGCGGATGTAGGCGTTTATATAAAAGACAGGATAGTAAAACATTTTGAAGAAAAGAAGATGGAAATCAACCTGAAATATATCGATCCAAGTTACGCAATCCGCTCCGCGCCCGCCGACCCCGACGATTCAATTTACTGCGAGCGGCTTGGTAACGCGGCGGCTCACGCGGCGATGGCGGGAAAAACCAAAATGATTATCGGGCTTGTAAACAACGAGTTTGTGCACCTGCCGATTAAGGTTGTAATTTCGCACCGCAACAAGATTGATCCTGAAGGCAGTATGTGGCGCGATACATTGGACGCCGTTAATCAGCCGGCGAGAATGGTCAACACGTTTAACGCTTACGACGAGGTTAACCCTCAAAAATAGCGTGAAAGAAAAGGGAAGCGGCCTGAGAAACATTCAGACTGTTGATATTGCCCGTACCCGGAATTCTAAGCAGGCAGGAACATTGATCTTTCACGTTCTGCGGCAACCCTGTTTCCTCGTTGCCAAGAACAAGAACAACTCCCTTTCTGCTTTTTCCCGTTTTTAGGATGCCTTTTATATCGCTGATACGCTGTCTTGCCCTTGTGTCCGTTCCTATTGTCAAAAGCGATTCGGAAGCGTCTTTCAGGAAAGCGGCCGTGTTTTTAATTTTACGTACTGTTAAATGTTCAAACCCGCCTTCTGCGACGCGGTAGGCGCTTGTGGTAAGCATATGCTTCGTAAGCGGCTGCGATTCTTCGCCGTTATATGCGGTGTCCTTTTCGTTCAGTACCAGAAAACTTACGTCAAAAAAAGCGGCGGCCCTTGCGATAGCGCCCAGGTTATGATCGTTCCCGATTGAGTCAAGAATAACGCCTGTTTTTTTTTCGTTTGCCCAAAGTTCAAGGTCTTCTTTTGTTAAAGGCTCGACTACAGGCTCGTTAATCATAGCGACAACGCCCTGATGATGGACGCTCTTGCAGATGCGTTCAAGTTCCTCGTCCTCGCAAATTTTGTAGGGGCGCTTTCTTTCCGCTAACTGCTTGCAGATACCGGTAAATGATTTAAGCCTGTCCTCGCGCAGAAAGAGGCGGTTTATCTCCTGCGGATGGTGTTCCGCCGAAGCGAGAACAGCGTTCATTCCGCAGACAGCAAGCTCATCTGTCAATTTGTTATGCATTGAAACAGTATACAATAAAACCAATAAAGGGTATCATGTTTTTGTGATTGGGAGAAAAAAAAACAATAAGACAGGTAAAAACGCTCCGCGCGGCGCGCAGGCTATGGTCATTTTCTGGCTGATATTTGTAATCGTAATAATCGGCCTTTTTATGGCAAACGCGCAGACCATCCAAAAAAACTTCAATCTTTTTAAGACGAGATTAACGTCAAGCCCGTCCGCAGAAGAATTACCGGCTGAAAACGAGGAGACTGTTGTTCAGGAACAACCGTCCGCGAGACAGGAGACGCCTCCGAAAAAGCCCGCTGCGGAGACGCCAAAACAAGAAAAGCCCCAACCGCTTCAGGAAAAACCCGCTGAAACTCCGAAACAGCCTAAGCCCGAGGCTCAATCGAATAACAATTCGACACCGCCGGCCAAACCCGCAGAGACAAGAGACAGAAATATTTATTTTGCACAAATCGACAAAGACGGTCAAATCCTTCAATCGAAGGTTTCGCGTAAGATTCCTGTTTCCGACTCACCAATGGTTGATACGCTTAATCTTCTGCTCGCGGGCCCGTCCTCCGGCGAGCTTAACAAAGGGCTTCTTAACCTTATTCCGCAGAAAACTCGCATACTTTCCGCGACAGTCCGCAGTAATACCGCCTACATCAATTTCAGCGAAGATTTTTTATTCAACACATTCGGGGTAGAAGGTTATGTGGCGCAACTCAGGCAGATTGTCTGGACGGCAACGGAATTCCCCAATGTAAACGACGTTCAAATATTGATAGAAGGAAGACGCCTTGATTACCTGGGCGAAGGCATCTGGATAGGAAGCCCGATAAACAGGCAGTCGTTCTAGATATGAACCAACATAAACTACAAAAAAAATGCCGCCTCTGACCGCTTTTAGTGGTCAGACTGACGGCGCTGTTTTAAGGTAACTTTGTTTTAATTATAGTTTTTTATAAATTATTTCAGGTGAATCTTCAGTAGCAGGTTGTTTTAATTTTGTACCATCCTGGTTTATCTGCGCACCCTTCATATCTGACAAAATTATTGTATCATCAGTGTATGTTTGAGTTGCAGTCATACTGTGTTGAGCATCATTGAAAAATAAAATGATACCTTCCTCCTCTTCACTCGTCTCAGTTAACATGTTTTTTAAAAAAGGCCATGCTTCATTAATACCATTGCCTGAAAAGGTTATTGTTGTTTTAATTGTACCTGACAATTTTCCCGTTTTATCATCAATTGCAGTAATGGTAATTAATGCTTCTGCATCAGTCTTTGAAGTAATGCCTTCATTAGTTTTTTCTTCGGAATATCCCCCTCTCCATCTCCCGTTTAATTGTTTCATACTTGTAACAACTGTCCAAGTATCTTTCTCTCCGCCGCCGCTGTCATCGCAGCCGGCAATCATCATTCCGAATACCAGTGTCATTACCAACATTAACAGACAAAATTTTTTATTTAACATATTTTTCTCCTTTGCGGTCTTTTCCGCCGACTAAATTTGTGATTATGAATATTCATAATTGTCTGCCAAAATGATAGAAAATTTCAAATATCATCACATATATATAAAATATATCCAAATACGGTATTTTGTCAACAGTAGATACCGGGACGGGAAAAACCTGACATAAAACCTTGATTAATTTATAAAAAACCATTTACTATATATACATGAAACAATTAACCAATAAATCCGTGATATTGCTTGCCGCCGTTTTTTTGTGCGTTGCGGCTTTCGTTAACATTTCCTGCAAAAAGGAAAAAACAGTTGCGCTTAAATATGATTACAATACGAATACGGGGGCGGCTCCCGCGTATCCTGCCGCTTATTTTTCTGTAATAAGCGATATTCATCTTTATGACGCGTCTCTCGGTTCAAGCGGTGAGGCTTTTACGATAGCGATGAACTCCGACCGCAAACTGCTGTTGGACAGCCAGGATTTGCTTGATTACGCGATAAACGAAATTATCGCGGCAAAGGTTAATTTTGTTTTGGTCTGCGGAGATTTAACCAAGGACGGCGAGCTGGTCATTCACAATATAGCCGCGCAAAAATTGAAAAAGCTGACCGATGCGGGCATTCCCGTTTTTGTCGTTCCGGGAAACCATGACATCAATAACCCCGACGCTGTGAAGTTCAACGGAGCCTCTGTGGAACCTGTTCCCTCAATCAACGCCGAAGATTTCGCGCGTATCTACGGGGATTTTGGTTATAACTCGGCGATTAAGCGCGACAACGATTCTTTAAGCTATGTCGCGGAACCAGTAGAAGGGCTGTGGTTTCTCGCGATGGACGCCTGCCGTTACCGCGAGAATGTTCCGGGAAAGCACGAGATTGTCTCGGGGAAAATAAGCCGGAAGACTGCGGACTGGGTAGCGTCCGTTCTGCGCGAAGCGGCGGAAAAGAACAAGGCTGTTATGGCGATGATGCACCACGGCACTGTAGAGCATTGGACGGGGCAGAAAAAACTTCACCCCGATTATTTAATTCAGGATTTTAAAAACTTCGGGAACTTTCTTGCTTCATGGAACGTAAGGTTTATCTTTACGGGGCATTATCACGCGCAGGATATCACTCGCGGCGAGTATAACGGAAAAACAATCTACGATATCGAGACAGGTTCTCTTGTAACCGCTCCCTGCCCGGTGCGCTATGTTAATCTTAACGAAAAGGGCCTGAATATCCGCACCGATACAATCATAGAAAAGCTTCACCCCGGCACCGATTTCGCTCCGAACGGCATAGCTTTTGTTAAAAAGACGGTCATGCTGGAGGCGGCGAACGTCCTTAGAAGGTTCAAAGTTTCCGAAAAGGATATCGCTATAATAACCGACGCCGTAGGAGACGCTTTTAACGCCCATTACAGCGGGGACGAGAACCCCTCTATGCGCAAGTCGATAAACAAGTCCAAACTCAGCCTTTGGGGGCGGTTTATCCTTGGGCAGCAGCAATACGCCTTAGACGGCCTTTGGGCGGACCTGAAACCGGGTGATAATAACGTAGAACTGCAATTTTAGCCATTTTTACCCCAAAAAGCCCAAAAAACGCGCTTTTTTAAAGAATTTTTTTCACCAATTGACAATTCCTTTTAGTCAACTTATATTTATTGAATTGTAAGAGGGGTGGGGAATTGTTAAAGTCTATTATCAAAAGGGACGGCATGAAACAGCCGTTTCATGAGGCTAAAATAACGGACGCTATTTTTAAGTGCCTGGAAGCGTCCGGGAATCCTGACAGGCATCTGGCGATGAAACTGTCGATGGATGTTA
>Ga0268262_10000389_pt1 | contig 58602 bp, 41 predicted proteins | sample TergutNc150P3_FD_190354 | JGI IMG/M metagenome (GOLD analysis project Ga0268262, IMG submission 190354) | Nasutitermes corniger P3 segment gut microbial community from laboratory colony in Florida, USA - Nc150 P3 (SPAdes) (version 2) | ecosystem: Host-associated > Arthropoda: Insects >... | reverse complement strand
GCGCCAAACTTCCGTAGGTATCTGTGGCAATTACATTGTCTTTACCGCTTGGACTTGTTAAATCCCATCGTAAGAAAGTGTAACCGGCTCTTGTAGGAATATCCGTACCTGTCGGCAAGAGGTTGGCGTCAGTCCATTTCACGCCGGTTTTAGTAGCAACGGCTGAGCCTCCGGCGCTGTTGTAAATCACTCTGAAGTTTGATTTTTCCGTCCATTGGGCGGTCAATACAATAGAATCACGGTCAATATCCGTAACTGCCAAACTTCCGTAGGTATCTGTGGCAATTACACTGTCTTTACCGCTTGGACTTGTTAAATCCCAGCGTAAGAAAGTGTAACCGGCTCTTGTAGGAATATCCGTACCTGTCGGCAAGAGGTTGGCGTCCGTCCATTTCACGCCGGTTTTAGTAGCAACGGCTGAACCTCCGGCGCTGTTGTAAATCACTCTGAAATTTGATTTTTCCGTCCATTGGGCGGTCAATACAATAGAATCACGGTCAATATCCGTAACTGCCAAACTTCCGTAGGTATCTGTGGCAATTACACTGTCTTTACCGCTTGGACTTGTTAAATCCCAGCGTAAGAAAATGTAACCGGCTCTTGTAGGAATATCCGTACCTGTCGGCAAGAGGTTAGCATCAGTCCATTTTGCGCCGGTTTTAGTAGCAACGGCTGAGCCGCCGGCGCTGTTGTAAATCACTCTGAAGTTTGATTTTTCTGTCCAACGGGCGGTCAATATAATAGAATCACGGTCAATATCCGTAACTGCCAAACTTCCGTAGGTATCTGTGGCAATTACACTGTCTTTACCGCTTGGACTTGTTAAATCCCAGCGTAAGAAAGTGTAACCGGCTCTTGTAGGAATATCCGTACCTGTCGGCAAGAGGTTGGCGTCAGTCCATTTCACGCCGGTTTTAGTAGCAACGGCTGAACCACCGGCGCTGTTATAAATCACTCTGAAGTTTGATTTTTCTTCAAAAAGCGCCACATAGTCGGCGGCTACGTTCAAATTATTTACATCTTTTGAAGGAATAAAGGTGGGTGCAGAAGACAATTTTGTGGTGAAAAGCAGATCGGTAGCATCATACCAGCCGTCAAAGGTATATCCGGCGCTGGCAGTTGCCTTTGAGCCAAGCGCTATGCCGGTAGCCGGCGGAAGACTTTCAGTAGTTCTGCTCACAGTTCCACCGGTAAGTGCAGTATAAGTAATGACGACATCCACGTCTTCTTCATATTGTGCCTGTAAGGTGATTGAAGCTGTTGTAACTTCATCGGTAACCGCAATTTGACTGAAAGGCACATTGCCTGCCAGACACGGTGTTGCTGCAATTTCTGCAGGGGTTAAAACAGTGGCGCCAATTACAGACGGTTTCCAACAAATAAAGCCGACATATCCGGGAGGATATAATGCAGGGGTATTGCCTAATTCAAGGAAAGTCCACCAGCGTATTCCTGTTTGAGACGGATAGGGAGCAATAGGAGCGCCGTTCACGTCAAAATGCACATCATAACTTTTCGGTGTCCATTGCGCTTGAAGGGTGATGTAGGAAGCGCCGATGTTCGCCAAAGCGCGGTAGGTATCTGTACTTAAAACATTGGTTTTGGAACCGTTTTCGGAAACATTCCACTGACTAAGATATAAACCGTTGCGGGCAAATGAAGGTGGAATCAAATCATTATCATCAAACCCCACCAAACGCTGTTCGTATAAATATCCTGTTCCGACAGGAGGTATGTCGCTTCCGCTGTTCAGGTCATAACGTACGTAAAAAGAGGCAACTTCCCACTGTGCATATAGGTTCACCTCAAGTTTATCCACTCCTCCGGCAAGCGTACCGTAGTTATAGGCAGGCTGGGCGGTGGTTCCGCCGCTCAACTCTGTAGTCCAGCCCACGAAACTAAATCCTCCGCGATAGGCAGTATGAGGTACCAGACCGGTCTGTGTCCAGCTGACATTTATGAGGGTATCCGCCTCCGGCGTAGCATCAAGGTAATTAAAGTTATAGATTACTTTATAAGTGTTTTTTACCGCATAATTGGCTCTCAAAGTAATATACCTTATGGAAGGGTCATTGTAAGCAAGGTCGCCAAAGGTTACGGTAGTACCGTCAGGGGAGTTTGTAGTTCCCTGCCCCCATCCATTATCCTGAACATTCCAGTGGGTAAAATAGTAACCTGTCGGCGCATCAGGCGTAAACACGGGTACTATGGCGGTGCGACCGCTTACAATTACGTCCACAGGAGAAGTCGTTGTTCCCCCATTCACATTATAAAGAACGTGATACTCTGTATTAGACGCCCACTGTGCCGTGAGTATGACCGTTGTAACGGTGTCATTATTGTTTGCCAAAGCGCCGAAAGAGGAACTGTTATTGGCGATAATGCTGCCATAATTTGATTGCCAGTAGAGAAAAGTATAACCGGTTCTGGTAGGTTCTGCCTGAGGGAGTAAATGTGTTTGCGTCCATACAACGTCAGTCAGGTTAGGAATAGTGGCGGGCGTAGGGGCAGGCGCCGCACAAGGAGAGGCGCATGTGACGTATTGCACTGTTAAGGAGGATTTTGGCGACCATTGCACCTGCAAAACAATGTATCCCTCGTTGGAATTCGTAGCTAAGTCGCCGAATATATCGGTATTGGTAACGCCTGTTTTGGAACCGTTGAATATCACCGCCCAGCCCGCAAAATTAAAACCGACAGGCGGTGTAATGGGTTCTACAGGCAAAAGATTATTGCTGCCCAGATATACGGTTTTATCCGCAATGGAAGTAGGAGACAGGGCGCCGTTCAACTCATATCTCACAGTATAGGTTCGTTCTGCCAGCCACTGGGCAAACAGGATGGTATCTGAAGCACTGTCATTGCCGCCCACAAGAAGCGCGTAGGTATCGCCCGCCGATACGGTACGACCTGTACCGTCTGCTTGTGTATTCCATCCCATAAACATATACCCTGTCCGCATAGGCGTACCGTCCGGAGCAGGTACCAGACCCGCCTGTTCCCAACCTACCAATGTACGGTCTGAACCAAGCGAAAATCCATCGTGGTTGGGGTCATAATGCACGGTATAAGTTTTCGGAATCCATACTGCACCCAAAATAATAAAAGTTTCTGTAGGAGAATTGTTCAAATCGTCAAAAGTTTTGTTATCGGTTGCGGTATATGGTGTAGGATTAGATGCGCCTGTGCCGTCATTCTCTACATACCAGCCGGCGAAAGTATAACCTGTTTTTACCGGAACAGGCATAGGTACAGGTACATTGCTGCCTGACAACGTATTGTTAGGCAGGGTAGGGGAAGTGGCTCCGTTCGTATGGTAAATAACAACGTATCTTATGTTATCCTCAATCCATTGTGCTTGCAGTGTGATAAACAGGTCGCCATCGTTAAAGGCGAGGCTGCCGTAAGTATCCGAATTGGTAACCCCCTCTTTGGAACCGTTGATAAACACATTCCATCCTGTAAAAGTCCAGTTAGTACGTGTGGGATTCGAAGAAGGAAGAAGTCCTGCACCCTCCCACGAAACGCCTGTTCTGTCCGGAATCGGAGTGGACGTACCGCCGTTCAGGTCGTACTTAACGGTATATCCTGTTTTGGCAGTCCAGTGCGCATAAAGGGTATGTTCTAACAGTGTGTTCACTATGGAAACTGCTGTTACCTGCGTTCCACCCGAAGCGGCGGTAAACCAGCCGTCAAAGGTATAGCCCTTACGTATCGCAGTTGGCAAGACGCCATAGGGAGAATCATAGAGAACGGTTTTAGAAGTTGCCGACACGTCAGCGCTCGTCCAGCCCGGGAAATTCGCACTAAACAGCACATTTACCGGGTCAGGTTTTAGCAGGAAGATAATACGCTGGTTAAACTCGCTATAGAAACCTAAAACATCACCGTTGATATTGGTGGTTAATCTGTCTCTGTCGGATTGTTGCCCAACAAACTCGAATCCGTAGGGCGTGTATCCGGCTACAGCGGTATTGTTGCGTACTGCAGTATAAGGACGTTCGTTTATATAATTCATCATAGCGTCACGAGTTGTACCCACGCCGGTAACAAGCCTGTAATCTTCGGTAGAGCGATACTGAATAATGACAGGCAGTACCAATTCCACCTCGCTGGATGTGGTTACATCTACATTACCTAATTCTTCTACTGTCGGGTCGCCCGGATATCCGCCATATTCCACGTAGTACCCATCAACGGTGTTTGAAGGGGCTTGTGCATAATCATTCCACGAATCCACGCCATTCCAGGCAAACTGTAAACACCATTCATTGGTTGAGTTATTAGGTTCTCCACCGGTACAGTTTGCTGTAGATGTAAGGATTCCATTTGTAAAATAATGATTTTTACCATAATAGGGGTTGTTGAAGTTGTGATAAATGCCCGCAGGAGAACCGTTTGTATTTGTAGGAGCAGTGGAGTAAAGAGGTTTGCTATAGAAAACTAAGGGTGTACCTGTACCCGGCATGTGATATGTAACGGTACCGCTACTGTAAGTTGTCCACGCTTCGGGCCCGCAAGCCCAGTACCACGAATAGGCTATATTTGTACCAGTGTTAATGTTAATGTTAGTAAAACCGGCATTAGCGCCGGTACCCACCTCAGCAGAAGTAATTCCTGAATTTTTATTGATTGTGGTAGTAGGTATTATATTTAAGTCTTGAATTTGAGCGTTGATAGTTGCTGTTGTGGAAGTTACCCGTACCCCGCGGGTTCCTCCTAACCAACCGCAGTTTGTTGCTATAATGGAATACATCTTCATCTGTTCTTCTTCGCTGGTAATGGTGGCTAAGTAGCCCTGCAATTTTCTCGTTGGGTCGTCAGGATAGCGAGGGTCTTGCATAGATTTTGTTTTTGCTTCGTTATAGGCAGCCGTCCAGGTAATTCTAGGATTGGGTTTCGCAATAAATTCATAGTAGTGCGCATATCCTCTTTCATCCTCAAAGAAAGTTACTTTTGTAGGAGCTGCGGTAATAGCCACTTTGGAGCCTTCAGGTGGTAATATGTTTCCGAGCGGGTCAAACAATTTAAAATAAATACTTTCTAAATCGGATCTTAACAGTACAGCGCTACGGGAACCTGTTCCTCTTAAAATAAAGGTTGCGCTTTTAGTCGTCACGCCTGTCTGCTCGGAAAGAATCCAAATACTGCTTCCTCCTGTTACCAGCGCCGAAGGAATTTGTATAAGCAATTCTTTCGGATAGGTAATCGTCATAGATTGATAGGTTTGGGCAAACACATCCGCCACGACAATATTATATCGGATTTCCCCACTTACGATAGCACCGGTGATAGAGAACAACACCGGATTATCTTTCGTCGCATTTACGGCATAGGAGCATTCCGGCATAATAGATATTAAAAAAAGAGTAGATAATGCTATTTTTAATAAATTCTGTCTGAAAAAAGTAAAAAATCTTGTCATTTTTTATAGAAAATAATTATTAATTGTCAAAAATATAAAAAAAATAAACAAAAAGGAAGAAGCGATAAATAAATCGCCACAAAGTTATAACTTTACAGTTGCAAAACACAAACATTATGTTGTCACCAACTCTCTCCAAATCCTTTTCATACCCACTGTGGCTTTTTCTTTAATAAAATGCACTTTACGGGCAATGGGCTGCACATCTTTGGGGTCAATCACGTAGATTTGGGCATCTTTTTTAGCGGAGTAGAGTAATCCTGCAGCAGGATATACATTTAAGGAGGTGCCGATGATGATGATGATATCTGCTTGTTCCACTATTTCTGCTGCCTTTTGAATTAACGGAACATCTTCGCCGAACCATACAATAAAGGGACGAAGCAGTTGCCCATCTTCTGCCAAATCTCCAAATTGAAAAGTTTTATACCCAATATCTGTTACGTGTTTTTTTCTATCGTCGCTGCACACTTTGGTGAGTTCGCCGTGCAAATGGATAATTTGGGTTGAGCCGGCGCGTTCGTGCAAGTTATCTACGTTTTGCGTAATGACTGTTACATCGTAAAATTCTTCTAATTGAGCAATAATTTTGTGGGCTTCGTTTGGCTCAACGGTTGCTAACTGAGTTCTCCGCTGGTTGTAGAAATCTATCACCAATTCAGGGTTTTGATACCACCCTTCAATACTGGCGACTTCCATCACGTTGTAGTTTTCCCAGAGCCCGTCGCTGTCTCTGAATGTACTGATGCCGCTCTCTGCGCTCACACCGGCGCCGGAAAGAACTACCAATTTTTTCTTCATATCATTCATCATTGTTTTCCTCAGTAGAGATGATGTGCTTATATTTCTCCCTCCGCTCTTTCCACTTATTTCGTGCATATTGTTGCATATCAACAATATTGTCGGTTTCATCAACGATTTCCAATCCAAAAATAGATTCAATAATATCTTCGAGGGTAACAATGCCTTCAAAAGTACCGTACTCATCAACAATAATGGCAATATGTTCTTTTTGTTCCAACAGCGTTTCCCACAAAGTAGTAAGAGATTGTCCCTCTTCGGCAACAACAATATTTCTTCTAATTTCAGACAGTTTTGTATTGAAGCAGTCGTTGGCAACCTGTTCCAGTACGGCTTGCCGCAGCACGTATCCGGTAATATTGTCTTCGTTATCATCGGCATAGACAGGAATCCGTGCATAATGCAGGAAGTCTTTATTTTTATAAAATTCGTCAACGGTCATCTCTTCGGGAGCAATAGAAACCACGATTTGCGGGGTCATAATATCGTCAACCTTCACTGTTTCAAGTCGCATAATATTTTGAATAATCTTACTCTCTTTAGTTTCAACTTCTCCTTCTTTAACGGCAATGTCCATCATAGCAGAGACCTCTTCACGGCTTACGGTGGCTTCGTGGTTATTTTTGCCGATTTTTCTTGTAAGTACTTCTGAGATAAAAACAAAAGGATACGCAATGATAATCATTGTTTTAATGACAGGCACAGCGCCTAAAGCCATTTTACGCCAATAGGTAGCGCCGATAGTTTTGGGAATAATCTCCGCGAAGAAAAGGATAATGAGGGTTAATCCGGCAGAGACAAATCCGAAATAAATATGTCCCCACAGGGCAGTAGCGTGGGCGCCCACACCTGCCGCCCCCACCGTATTCGCAATAGTGTTGATGGTTAATATGGCAGAAAGCGGTTTGTCAATATTTTCCTTAAATTTCTTAAAGCGGCTTGCATATTTAACTCCTTCCATCTCTTTTAAATTGATAAAAGAGATGGGGGTAGATAGCAAAAGCGCTTCCATTAACGAGCATATAAATGAAAATACAACAGCAAGAAACAGAAACAATAACAGTAGTTCTATATTATTCATCTTCAAAAAGTTCTTCTAAATCAATGATTAATCCTTTTAATGTTTGTAGGGGAACTTTAGTAGTGCCGTAAACCACCTCATAAGTAGTTCCCTCATCATATTTTCCTGTGGGTTGTAAAAGAAAGACCGTAACCGCTTTAGGTTTTGGAAAAACTACCCAGTACTCTTTCACGCCTGCTTTCTCATAGAGGAAGAATTTTTGATTCATCTCCCGTTTCGTAGTACTTGGGGAATTAACCTCCACTATCAAATCGGGGGCGCCGATGCAGCCTTTTTCATCTAATTTCTCAGGGTCGCAGATTACACAGATATCCGGTTGCACTACGTTGTAAATCTTATGGTTATCGGTTTCTCCGTTGATGGGCAACCGAACATCGAAAGGAGCAGTATAAATTTTACATTTTCCTTTTCTTTTGCGAATAAAAGTTGCCGCTTTGACAATAAAAGGAATGATAGCCGTTGCATGTTTTCTTGTCGGCGCAGAAAACAGATAGACTATGCCATCAATAATTTCCCGCATTTTATCGTCTGTCCATGTTAAATAATCGGCATAAGAATAACGGCGTGCTGTATATGCAATAGGCGGTTCTTCCGCAATAGGTATGAATGGGTCAAATTCAGATGCGTTATTTTCAGGATGTTGGTTATCGTTTTTCTCCGGTGTTGTCATGTGATGTTCTTTATTTTAAATTGACGCGGCAAATTAACAAAAAAAATCAAATTTTCTATCTTCTTTTAGCCTTTAAATCTTAAATTTTAAATCTTAAATCTTAATTATGCTATTTTTGCCACGTTAAATTTTTGCTTTTATGAAACAGTTAATAGAATGCGTTCCTAATTTTAGCGAAGGACGTAATTTAGAGATTATTAAACAGATAACAGATGTTATTGAAAAATCGGAAGGGGTAAAACTTTTGGATGTTGATCCGGGTTATTCTACAAACCGAACTGTAGTAACTTTTGTGGGGACGCCCAATGAAGTGATGGAAACCGCATTTCAGGTAATAAAGAAAGCGCAGGAATTGATAGATATGCGGCAACATCACGGCGACCACCCGCGTTTTGGGGCAACCGATGTGTGCCCGTTGGTTCCGGTGGCAAACATCACGATGGATGAAACAGCGGAATATGCCCGCAAATTAGCCAAAAGGGTAGGAGAGGAGTTGGATATTCCCATCTATTGTTATGAAAATGCCGCTTTTGAAGAGAAACGCAGAAATTTGGCAAATTGTCGCCGCGGCGAATATGAAGGACTGAAAGAGAAGTTGGTAAATCCCGAATGGAAACCCGATTTTGGTCCGGCTCAATTTAACGATTCTGTAGCAAAAAGCGGCGCTACCGCCATTAGCGCCCGCGATTTTTTGATTGCTGTGAATTTTAATCTGAATACCACCTCCACGCGCCGTGCCAATGCCATTGCCTTTGACGTACGCGAAACAGGACGCCCTCAAAGAGAAGGAAATCCCATTACCGGAAAAATTATGAAAGATGAAAACGGAAACAACATTATGATTCCGGGTACATTAAAAGGAACTAAAGCAATTGGTTGGTTTATTGAAGAATACGGTATTGCACAGGTCTCTATGAATATTACCAATACCTCGGCAACGCCGCTGCACATAGCCTTTGAAGAAGTGAGAGAAAAGGCAGAAAAACGCGGCATTCGCGTTACCGGCGCGGAAATAGTAGGGCTTATTCCCAAAAAATCGCTTATGGATGCAGGCTGCTACTTTCTGAAGAAACAGCAACGCTCGCTGGGGATTGACGAAAAAGAAGTGATGAAGATAGCCGTAAAATCTATGGGATTAGATGATTTGAAGCCGTTTGACCCAACAGAAAAAGTAATTGAATATCTGTTGGAAAAAGAGAATGTTTCTAAAAAGTTGATGGATATGACCTGCGTGGGCTTTGCCAATGAAACCGCCTCTGAAAGTCCTGCCCCCGGCGGTGGCTCCATTGCCGCCTACATGGGCGCGCTGGGCGCGGCGCTGGGCGCTATGGTAGCAAATCTGTCTGCGCACAAACCCGGTTGGGATGAGCGCTGGGAAGAGTTCTCAAACTACGCGGTGCAAGGACAAAAACTGAAAGAGGAACTACTTTGGTTAGTAGATGAGGACACTCACTCTTTCAATATGATTATGAACGCTATGGGAATGCCCAAAAGCACGGATGAGGAAAAAACCGCACGCAAAAAAGCAATGGAAGAAGCCACTAAATACGCTATCGAAATTCCGTTCAGAACAGTGCAGCGCGCTTATGAAGTTTTTGACCTTTGCGAAGCGATGATAGAGAAAGGAAACCCCAACTCCGTTACCGATGCCGGTGTGGGTGTTCTTTGCGCCAAAGCCGCTGTTGCAGGGGCATACCTGAATGTGCGCATCAACGCCGCCGGTTTGGAAGACAAAGCATTTGCGGAAAAGATTGTAACACAAGCGAAAAGTTATCTTGAAAAAGCAACGGCGCGAGAAAGGGAACTATTGCAGCGGGTAGAGACGGTAATCGGCTAATTATCGAGGATATTCTTAGGAACTTCAAGCCAGTGGGCGTACTCTTTTCCCAGACTTTTAACGGCTTTTTCCCAAATTTTTGGTGTAGGTGTTTTTAGAACAAGTTCTTCGCTACCTTCTGCCACTACCCACATTTTTCTTTTGATCTCATCTTCCAATTGTCCGGGAGACCAGCCGGAATATCCAATGAAGAATTTGAAATCCATTTTTGGAATGGCATTATACTCGAAAATGGCAAGCAAAATTTCATCATATCCGGTGTAAACATTGGGTAAAATCTCTTCCGATTCTTTGCAATTTTCAAAATTGTGCAAAGCAAATGCAGCCTGATGCATTACGGGACCTCCGGCAAATACGGGCATATCTATTTTTACTCCGGAAACGGCTTGGCGTACTGTGCAGTTCAATTCCTGATTGATAATTAACCCCACACAATTTTCTTCATCTCTTTCTATAATTAGCACCACGCTATGGTTAAAAAAAGGGTCATTATAATAAGGAACAGAAACCAAAACTCTGCCTGTAACGGGTTTTAACAATGTGGGTTTAACTTGTAGTAACGACCTCATATATCTACTGAACTGCGAATATCATATTGATAACGACAAAAAAATAAAAATCTTATAAATTAGCGCACGATAGAAAAAAATTTTGCAATATACAAACCGTAAAACAGACAGAAGGTAAATATCCCTTTGCTGCGTTCTAACATGGATTCGAAAAGAATGTTTATGAAAATGCAAATCAGCAGCATTAGTAAAAGGTAGTTTTTAGTTTTTATAGCATAATAAAACGAGTATAAAACAAGAAAAACAATTGCAAAAAGTCCAAAGATACCGTGATCTAAAAATGTTTGCAAAAATTGATTATGAGTGTTGATAAAGGCAGTATGGATATTAATAAGTTCTGCATCGGTATCAGATAGATAGCATTCATTGTTATAACCGGTGCCAATACCCCACATTTTGTTTTTCATTGCCAACTTATAACTGATTTGCCAGATATCATATCTTGTTTCAAATATCTCTTCTGCAAAACTCTTGTCTTGAAAATGGTCAATGTTTGCGTATTCTCCTACTCTAAAGGGGAAAAATTTAATGAGCATAACCGCTATGAGCAGTACGGTTGAAAATAGAACTGCCACGCGCCCATACTCTTTTTTGTGGTTATTCAAATAGAAGAATAAAGAGAGAATAAGTATTACGATATAAGCAAAAACTCCGCTTCTTGATTGAAAGAAATAGATTGAAATGCTGTAAAAAAACAATAGAATTACCCATAACCATCTGTTCTTTTTTGCGTGGTTTAAAAAATAAAAGGCAACACAGAATGCAATACAAACAATACAAACGCAATATGAGGGATGCCCAAAAAATTTGGAGAAGTAGATATAGTAAAAACAATGGGGATTCTTTGTTATAAGAAATTGAATAATAGCGTTTCCCCAGCATATTAAAAGCATAATGACAGTAACACAGAGAAAGGCTTTAAATAAATGGTAAAGTTTTTCTTTTGTAAAAAATGCTTTGTCTAACGTAAAAAAAACGAGGGGATATACTAAAAAGGGCAATTTATCATAAGTTCTCATAAGTCCTCTCACTATATCATTAGAGTAAAAAAGTCCGATGACATTTATGAACCAAAACAATACAAAGGCGAAGATAATTATGAGTGTATTTGGTTCTTTCAAACGATTCCATTTTGTTTTCCAATCACCTTCAATAATCCAAACTATTAACAGCAGTGGAGTGGTAAAGAAATATAATAATGAAGTAAAAGGAACGGATAAAACGGAAATACCGATTAAAATAAAATAGCAACGAGAAAAGAATAAAGTTCTATTCATTAAGTTGTTTTTATAAGTGAATTGCTTCACCATAAGCCGCAGCGGTGGCTTCCATAATAGCCTCAGAAAGGGTGGGGTGGGGGTGCACGGAATGTAGAATATCTTTACCGGTAACTTTTTTATTCATAGCAAGCGTTGCACCGGCAATCATCTCCGTAACATTGTCGCCGATAAGGTGGCAGCCTATCCACTCGTGAGTATGTTTGTCGAAGATCACTTTAACCATACCATCTCTGTTTCCTGATGCAGTGGCTTTTCCTGAAGCAGTGAAGGGGAATTTTCCGATTAACACTTCTCTACCTTCTGTAACACAGGCTTGTTCGGTCATTCCCACAGAGGCAATTTCGGGCGAGGTGTACGTACATCCCGGTATTAACTTATAGTTGATGGGGTGTGCGTTTAATCCGGCAATTTTCTCAACGCAAACAATCGCTTCGTGCGAGGCAACGTGCGCTAATGCAGGTCCGTGTACGATATCTCCAATAGCGTAAATACCTTCACAATTGGTACAGTAGAAATCATCAACAAGCACTTTCCCTTTTTCCACTTTTACGCCATATTCTTCCAACCCGATACCCTCAATGTTGGTAGTAACGCCCACAGCAGAAAGCACTACTTCACATTCAATTTCGGTAATTTTTTCTTTAGAATCTTTAACAGAAACTTTGCACAAATCGCCGGAAGTATCTACATTTTCAACGGAAGCGGAGGTTATTACCTTAATACCTTTTTTGCGGAATGCGCGCCCCAAATGATTGGAAATCTCCTCATCTTCAATGGGTACAAGGTTGGGTAAATATTCTACAATAGTTACCTGCGTTCCCATACTTGCGTAGAAGTAGGCAAATTCGCTGCCAATAGCGCCGGAGCCCATTACCACCATTGTTTTTGGAAGTTGCGGCAAGGTAAGCGCTTCACGGTAACCGATTACTTTTTTGCCGTCTTGTGGAATATGCGGCAGTTGGCGAGACCGTGCGCCCGTTGCCAATATAATGTGATTGGCTGTGTAACTTTCTCCGTTTGGCGCAGGTTCTCCTTGTGTAGAAACCACCACAGTATTGTTTTTTTCAATTTTCCCAAATCCTTCAATTACGGTAACGTTGTTCTTTTTCAACAGAAACTGCACCCCTTTACTCATTGTTTCGGAGACGGTACGACTTCTTTTGATTACCGCCTCAAAATCGGGGGAAACAGCGCCATCAATTTTTATGCCGTAGTCTAATGCGTGTTTTGCATAATTATAAACTTGTGCCGATTTTAGCAACGCTTTGGTGGGGATACAGCCCCAATTGAGGCATATCCCGCCCAATTCTGCACGTTCCACAACGGCAACTTGCATTCCTAACTGACTTGCCCGAATGGCGGCAACATACCCGCCCGGTCCGCTTCCTATAACAATAAGATCAAAGTGTTTCATAAGTTTCATAAGTTTTATTGTTTTCTTGCTTCGGGCATTAAAATCGTACGCACATTCTCGTCGTGTTTCATATATTGTGCCGCTTTTTTAATGCGTTCAACGGTAAGCGCATTCACTTTATCTTTATACTCATCTAAAGTGGAAATTTCAACACCTTGATCATAGTAGTTTTTCAACCATGAAATCCAGTTGTTGTTTTCTTTCATTCCTACTTCAAAAAAGCGAATCATTTGTTCTTTGGCTTTATCCAAATCCAATTGGGTGGGTCCATTTTCAATCACTTCGTCAATGGTGCGCCAAATTTCGGTGGTCATTTCGTTCACACGTTCCGGTTGACAACCCAAAGAAACAGTCAGATTTATTTTCTCTACCGGTACTTTTGTGGGACTTAATGAAAAACGCGCGCCATAAGTGCCGCCTAATTTCTCACGGATATTTTCGGTCATTTTAATGTTCATAATATTATTCAGTGCACTATTAGCCAAGTTGTTTTCAGCATTCCATACGTATGGCAACTGCGTAAAATGTCCCATCAACGTTTTATCTGCAATACCAAAATAGATGCTTTCATCTACAACACCTTTTGCCATCGGAAAATCGCGGTTGATAATTTTTTCTTTTTTACCCATTGGAATACCGCCTATATATTTTTCAATCAACGGAATAGATTTATCTATATCCATATTTCCTACAAAAACAAAAGTAAAGTCGGTCGCATTAGCAAAACGTTCATTATAAATTTTAAACATTTGGTCTAAATTCATGGCTTTAATGGTTTTTTCTTCCATAAAAATCAGACGTGGGTTGTTCGGATAGCGCACTTTGGCAGAGAATTTACTGTACTGCCATTCCGGATTATTTTCATAGTTTACTACTTGTTCTTTCCACTGCGCAATATTTCTGTCAAACACCTCTTTATCTTTTCTGGGCGCTTCAAACATCATATAAAGATGTTGTAAAAATGTCTCCAAATCTTTCGGAGCAGTTGAGCCGTTAATGGCTTCTTCATAAGCGTTTATATTTGAATATAGATAATAGTTCTTGCCCGTCATAAATTTAGAATAATCTGTTTGCGAATAGTTTCCGATACCGCAATCATTAATCACCGCTGTAGCGTAAGAAACGTTGGGCAACTGATTGGCTTCATACAAGGAACTGCCGCCCGGACTGAATGCCGTAAAACGAATTTCATCGTTTTTAAAGTCTGTATTTTTAATAATCACAGTAGCACCGTTGCTTAATTGCAACTCTACATAGTTAAATTTCTCGTTAACAGTACGTTTTGTTACTTTTCCGGGGGTTGGATTTTTTGCTAAAAATGGCAGCGTATTTACATTATCAACGTAAGGTTTGGTTTTCATAGCGTTGAATTTGTTTATTATTCCCAACACCTCTTTTTCAGTAGGTACTTTCAACTCTTTTTTCTCAGGCATAGTTAAAACGCAGGAAATATTTTCTTCTGTGATAAATGTTTTTGCCATTTCGTTCACTTCTTCCAAAGTAATATCATAAAGAAAAGTTTTAACAATCTCAAAATTAATAGAATCGCCTACAACAGGATTTTTATCAAAAAATGCTCTTGAATATCTATAGGAATGATTTACGGAATTCGTTTTATTGGCTTCTTTGGCAGCTTTTTCAGCGTAGGTATAATAATCTGTTTTGGCGCGCTCAAATTCGGTAGAGAGAAAACCATGCTGGTCAATACGTTTCAGTTCGGCAAGCGACAGTTCGAGCGAGGCGAGTAATTTACCTTCTTTAGAATCTCCTCCAATTTGGAAAGCATCGTTTTTGCGGGAATAATAGCCTCCCAGATAGCCATAAGCGGAGTTAAAGGGGGTGGTTTTCTTTTCTGCCAACTCGTTGAAACGCGCGTTCATCATTGCGGCAATCAAATCACTGACTAAGTCGCGGCGGTAATCACCGTAGGTTTTAATTTCACTTTTGGGTTGTTTAAAAATGATTTCAAATTGAGAGCTGGTGGCTTCGGGGTCGGTTAAAATTACAATGATAGGCTCTTTATTTCCGGGAATTTCATAATAGGGGCGGTTGAGGGGCGTTGTAGGTTTATTATTCATTGTAAAGAAGTCTTTTACCTGTTTTTCCATCTCTTTTCCATCAAAATCACCCACAACAATTATCGCCATATTATCAGGGCGATACCATTGTTTGTAGTAATCGCGAATAGCCTGATACGGAAATGTTTGCAGATATTCCAATGTGCCGATTACATTCCTTTTTGCAAATTGCGAGCCTTTAAATAATATGGGCAGTGTTTTTTCCCACATACGTTCTTCGGCATTTTGATACAGACGCCATTCCTCAATAATAACGCCGCGTTCCTTATCAATCTCTTCTTCAGTCATTAAGAGCCCAAAAGCCCAACCGTCAAGAATTTTCAATCCCATGTTGAACAATTCTTTGTCATCGGTGGGAAGGTTAACGAAATACTGAGTGGCTTCAAAGCCGGTGTTGGCGTTGATATCGCGCCCAAAGATGATCCCTTTCTTTTCGAGGTCGCTCACTAATGTATTTCCGGGAAACTGCTTTGTGCCGTTAAAGCCCATGTGTTCGGTGAAGTGCGCTAGACCCAACTGGTCGTCGCGTTCAATTACGGAGCCGGCATCAACGGAAAGGAAGAAGATAGCGCGGTTTTCCGGTTTTTTGTTCTCACGAATGTAGTAAGTTAGTCCGTTATCCAATTTTCCTGTAATGATTCTCGGATCCATTGGGAGTGGAGCTTTAAGGTCGGTTTTTTGCGCAAAAGCCGTGAAAAGCGCCATACTGATGAGCAGAGTAAAGAGGAATTTAAAATGTTTTTGCATAAGACATAATGATTTATTTATTGGGCGCAAATATAATAAAATGCTTCAATATTTTTATCATCTGTGTTGTATTAAAAAGAAATTCATGTTTATTTGCCGTTGGAATGAAAAAACGTGTTATTTTCTCGATCGCTGCTGTTTTGATAATGATAACATCATTATTGATGACTGCTATTTTTCAACTATATAAAGACGCCGAGAGTATGCAACGAAATATTTTTTCAAAGGAAGTTTCGGATGCGGTAACAGAGGTAATGAACAAAATAGACCAAGTGCTGAAAGGGGATACTATAGGGATTATATCCACAATGAAAATTTCTGAAGATACTATCCTACCGGTTCTTTTTCAAAAACATGCTAAGAAATATATTTTAGACGCTTCGCGGGTGCAACCTGTCGGAATTATCAATTCTACCATTACTTATATGAGCAATAACTTTGTTTCTACTACATACGATACGGTATATTTTGATACCACCCTGTACAAATCTATCATCCCCTATCCTATGCCCTGGGAAACCGACTTAGCCGCTTTTATTGCCAACCAAAACACTAAAAGAGGGAAAAAAGGACTTGATATTGAATTAATTGAAATGGATAGTAATACGGTGCGACTGCTCAACAAAGAGTTTCTATATCGCATCATTAAAGGCGCATTGCTGGATCAAAATATTACTGCCAATTTTGAATTTGCCTTATATAATCATTATACTACCTCTTTCGTTGTACTATCAGACGAAGATGCTGAGGATAAACTATTACAAAGCAAATTTGTTTACAATTTAAAACCTTCGGAGAGGTTTTTAGCGCCTCACCTGTTAATGCTGTATTTTCCAACGGAACGTCTCATCCTTTTTAAACGATACAGTTTCATAACTACGCTGATTATTGTTTTTGTTTCTTTAATTATGCTCATTTTTATTTTTATGCTGCATATACTTTATCGGCAAAAAAAGATTTCAGATATTAAAAACGATTTTATCAACAATATGACACATGAGTTTAAAACGCCATTATCCACCATTACATTGGCTTGCGAAGCGCTTTCAGGAGAACTTATGAGTTCAAACAAAAAAAACAGAGACGCTTATGTTTCTATTATTGCCGATGAAAACGAAAGATTGAAATTGATGGTGAACAATATTTTACAGTTAGCGCAACTGAAGAAGGGACAACTGAAATTACATATTGAAACGTGTAATTTGCACGAATTGATTATCAAAATCTGCGACAGTTTTTCTTTACTTATTAAAACAAACCACGGTGAACTCCGCGAATACTTATATGCAGAATATTATACATTGCCCATTGATAAAATGCATATTCAAAATGTAATTATCAATTTGATTGAAAATGGTATAAAATATTCCAAAGAACACCCTAAAATTGCTATTAAAACAGAGAATGATAAAAGAAATTTGTTAATTAGTGTCTCCGATAACGGTATTGGGATGAGCAAGAAACATTTAAGACATATTTTTGATGAATTTTATCGGGTTGCTACCGGTAATATTCACAATCAAAAAGGACAGGGATTGGGATTGGTATATGTTAAGAAGATTGTTGAATTGCACGGCGGCTCTATCTCTGTAGTAAGCGAACCGGATAAAGGAACTATTTTTTGTATTGCTTTACCCCTTAAACAAGTATAAATCTTAAAACAACGAAAATATGAACACACATTTAAAAATTTTATTAGCAGAAGATGATGTTAATCTGGGCAAAGTCTTAACATTAAATCTGGAAGCGGTAGGTTACACCGTACATCACGCGGGAAACGGGGAAACAGCCTACGAACTTTTTTGCACTTCCGACATTGACATTTGCCTCATTGATGTGATGATGCCGCTTAAAGACGGTTTCACATTGGCAAGAGAAATCCGCAAATTGGACAAAAAAGTGCCTATCGTTTTCCTTACCGCCAAAAATATGGACGAAGATGTGCTGGAAGGGCTTACCATAGGCGATGATTATATTACCAAACCATTTTCAATGGAGGTGTTGCAGGCACGTTTACAAGCACTTATCCGCAGAACAATGCCCGAAAACCCCGATGAACTCCAAATCATTAAGATAGGAAACTTTGTTTTTGAAGTGGACCACCAAAGACTTTGGATTAACGGCGAAGAGAAAAAACTAACCACCAGAGAAACAGAACTTTTACTGATGTTAGTGAATAAGAAAAACGACGTGCTGGAAAGAGGCTATGCGCTAAAGAAAATTTGGGGAGACGACAGTTACTACAACGCCCGCAGTATGGATGTTTATCTTACCAAACTTCGCAAACTCTTTTCTTCCGATCCCAATATTCAGATAGTTAATATACACGGAATTGGATTTAAGTTGGTGATGTAAGGTTCTCACATCTGCACTACCTTACCCAAAATCTGATGCTTCTCCAAAATTTCGCGCAACCGTTCTTCGTCCGTGTCGGTGATAAAAACTTGCCCGAAATGATGTTGCCCCACCATATTGAGCAATTGTGCAATACGAAAGTTATCCAATTTGTCGAAAATATCATCTAATAACAAAATCGGTTTCATATTCTTTCTGGTAGCAATGTAATCGTACTGTGCTAATTTTAAGGCTAACGAAAACGATTTCTGCTGCCCCTGCGACCCAAATTGTTTTAACGGTTTTTCATTTATTAAAAATAAAAAATCATCTTTATGAATTCCGAAATTGGTGTAGGTAGAACGAAAATCCTGTGTCTCATTTTCCTGTAATCCTTTTTCAAAATCAAGTTCAAAAAGTTGAGATTGATAAACGATAGATACCGTTTCATTATCGCCGGAAAGCGTTTGATAATAACGTTGAAAATCAGACAGGATATTTGAGATAAACTGTTTTCTCTTTTCAAAAATATAGTTTCCCAGCGGAATCAGTTGGTTGTTATAAATTTGCAACAAAGACAAATCTACTTTATTCCCCAATTGATATTGTTTTAACAACTGGTTACGTTGCTGTATAATTTTTTGATACACAATCAACTGTTGCAAATACTCCTTATCAAATTGAGAGATAGTGATGTCGAAAAACTTGCGGCGCGTATCGCTGCCTTCGTTGATAATATCATTGTCGTAAGGCGAAACCATAATGAGCGGAAAGAGACCGATATGGTCACTCAACTTTTGATACTCTTTTTGATTGGCTTTTACGATCTTGCGACCGTTTTTGAACACACAGCCTATTTTGGTAGTCGTTTTATTTTCAAAACTCTCAAATATTCCGTGAATAGCAAAGAACTCGCAGTTAAATCTGATAGAATAAGTGTCTTGCGAAGAGAAATAACTTTTGCAAAACGACAAATAGTGAATAGCATCCAGCAGATTGGTTTTTCCACTGCCGTTTTTGCCTACGAAACAATTTACATTCTCGTGAAAATCGAATTCGTTTTCTTCGTAGTTTTTGAAATTGGAAACCTGCAAGTGTTTCAGATACATTATTTTGAAAATTCAATAATGGCAAAAAAGATGGCAATAACAAAAGTAACGGCTAATATTCCTCTTCCGGTCAGGTCGTATTTCAGTTTTAACAAATAATAACGGAGTAACAGCACATTAGGAATAATGCTAATGAGTATGAGCCGTTGTAAGGTAAAGACATTGGCATCTTTAATCTGATGCGGCAAAAAATAGATAATCAATTCTAAGAAACCAAAAATGAGTGCAGGAATTACTGAACCTAATAGCAATCCCATCCAAAAAGAATCTTGACGAAGTTTATCAATCATATTCCAAATATTTTAATTTATCAATAGTTTGATGTGAAGTCATATCAAAATGCACGGGGGTAACAGCGACATATCCGTTTTGAAGCGCCCACTCGCAGGTATCGGTGGCTTCTTTTTCCAAATTTTCCAAATGTCCGGCTAACCAATAGTATTTTCCACCAAAAGGGTCAATATGTTCTTCCAAATCTTCATACCAGTAGCCTAATGTTTGTCGCGTAATTTTAATCCCTTTAATTTCATTAAGCGGTAATTTTGGAATATTCACATTGAGGCAAATATGTTTGGGTAATCCATTTTGCAATACTTTTTGAATGATTTGCTTAGCAAAAACAACGGCTGCGGAAAAGTCGGCTTTATGAGAATAATCCAACAAGGAAAACCCAATAGCAGGCGTTCCTTCAAAAGAGGCTTCAATAGCCGCTGCCATAGTGCCTGAATAAATGATACTTACCGAAGAGTTTGAGCCGTGATTAATGCCCGACAACAAGAGGTCAATTTTTCTATTACGCAGCACCACGCGCTGCCCCAGTTTCACACAATCCACCGAAGTTCCGTTAGTTCTGTAATATTCAATTCCGTTTTCGGTTTTGTAGAGTTGTATGCGCAACGGTATGTGCATCGTAATGGCATGTCCCATTCCTGAGCGCGAGCCGTCAGGGGTAATTACCACCACTTCGCCGAAATTTTTGGCGGCATCTACTAAGGCTGCCAAACCGGACGCTTCAAAACCGTCGTCGTTGGTGATAAGGATTAGAGGAAGGGACATATTTTTTGAAAAATTTTATTTTCTCACCTTTTTAACAAACTCCTCAACTTCCGGTACACCGCCTTGATACACTAAATATCCGTTATAGGGCTCACGTTGTGTAATCTCATCATTAACAGGAGTAAGCATCAATCTTTTCACTTCGTCGGGGTCATCGGTTTGTCCTAATACCCAGCCTAACTTGATGAAAGCCACTTCAGGTAGCATGTTGCCACAAGGAATAATTCCCTTTTTCATCATATCGCGACCGGTATCGTAAACAAACATGTGTACATAGCCCCATATAGTTTGTAAAGTCATAAATTGGTGTACACCTGCTTTTTTGGCGCGTTCCACTGCCGGATACATCTCTTTGTTAATGTGTCCCAGTCCTGTGCCTACCCAAACTACACCTTTATAGCCGTTGTCGGTAATAGCGTCTAACATATCGGGTTTCATACCCGGATAATAATAGAGCATTGCTACGCGGTCGTCGAAAGTGGGAATGATTTTCACGTTTTTATCTTTTCTTCTCGGGTTAAAATTTTCGTGAATCGGTTCAACTCCTTTTTTGGTGATTATTGCCACAGGGGTGTCGCCAATAGTTCTAAAAGTGGAGCGGTAAGAGGAGTGCATTTTGCGTACGCGGGTGCCTTTGTGTAAAAAGCCGTACTCGTCGGAGGTTGGACCGAACATACACACCAGCACTTCTGCAATGTTACCGTGACCTGCGGCTGTCATAGCGTGCATCAAGTTCAGCGCTGCGTCCGAACTCGGGCGGTCGGAAGAGCGTTGCGACCCCACCAAAACTACCGGTACCGGTAGGTTTTGGCACATAAAGGTGAGCGCTGCGCCGGTGTGGTGCAGGGTATCCGTTCCGTGACCAATCACAATGCCGTCCACCCCTTTTTCAATCTCTTCGCCAATTTTTTTAGCAAGCGCTATATATTGTTTAGGACCCATATTTTCTGAAAAAACGGCGAAAATTTTCTCTGTCTCCAAGTTACAGATGTCGGCTAATTCGGGCACAGCGCCATACAGTTCTCCCGGAGAAAATGCCGGAATTACAGCGCCCGTTCTGTAATCCAGACGCGAAGCGATGGTGCCGCCCGTTCCCAACAGTTTCACGTGCGGAAGTCCGGGCGTTTTTGGAAACTCTTTTTCAGGAATTTTATAGTTGGCTTTTTTATAGCCAATCTCTTTCATATCGGTAATGGTATCGGTATCCACACCTATATTATAGCCGGTAACTACTTTCATTACGATGTGTTTGTCATCGTCAAATTCGGCTCTGGGTAAGATGGTGCCGCTAAAATCGCCACGGGTGGTTTTTACTTCTGCCGTGCCCCAAACACGCACGTTGTACTTCTTCAATAACGCTAACGCTTCTCCTTTGTAACCTTGAAAAATATCTTCGCTCATTATTTTAATAAAAAATTTGGCGCGAAAATAAAAAAAAAATAAGATTTAACCCTTGTCACTTGTCACTCGTCACTTGTCACTATTTTTATATTTTTGCGCCCCAATTTTTAACCACTAAAAAAATATGATTTACGTACAAAGAAGAAAACTCGTGATGGTAGCCTTCGGCGGCAATGCAATTCTTCGCAGCGGTCAAAAAGGAACTTACTATGAACAACTTCAAAATGTAATGGATACCTGCAAATCATTACATCGTCTTTATGAACAGGATTGCGACTTAGTCATTGGGCACGGCAACGGACCGCAAGTGGGTAACGTGATGTTACAACACGACGCCGGCGCAAAAATGTATGGCGTTGAACCTATGCCTATGGATGTTTGCGTGGCTGAAACACAAGGATCTATCGGGTATATGATTGAACTTGCATTCAGAAATATCTTCTTTAAAGAAAAAATTCGTAAACACGTAATTACTTTGGTAACCCAAGTAGTGGTTGATGAAGATGACCCCGCATTTCAAAATCCTACTAAACCGGTAGGTCCTTATTATACCAAAGAACAGGCAGATAAGTTTGTTGCAGAAACCGGCGCTAAATACGTTGAAGACCCTAAAGGCAACGGCTGGCGCAAAGTAGTTGCCTCCCCTGTTCCTATACATATAAGTAATATAGATGTAGTACAACGTTTGGCAACCTCCGGCTATGTGGTAATAACCTGCGGCGGAGGCGGTATCCCCGTAGTACGTAACGAAAAAGGTGGAAAAGGTATGGAAGCCGTGATTGACAAAGATTTAGCCTCAGCGCTCGCCGCTTTGGAAATGAAAGCAGACGAGTTTTATATTTTAACCGATGTTCCCAAAGTATATATTAACTTTAGAAAAGAAAACGAACAGGCTTTAGATACGCTTTCTGTTGCCGATGCAAAAAAATATTTAGCAGAAGGTCAATTTGCTGAAGGATCTATGGCGCCCAAAATTCGTGCCGCAATCTTCTTCATTGAATATGGCGGTAAAGAATGTATCATCACCGAAGCCTGTCAATTAGGTAACCCTAATTGCGGAACACGGATTGTGAATTAAAAATCTTAAATCTTAAATCTTAAATTATTATTATGCCAAGAAAAAAACTTCAACACCCGGAAGATGAGCCATTGCAAAATCAAGAGGTGAATGCCGGCGCTTCTCAAGAAGCCCAACCCAATGCGGAAACAGAACTTCCCACTCCTGCCGAAACCCCGACAGAAGAAATCCAAACTACAAAAATTGAAGAAACTGTTGAACCTGTTGTAGAAGAAACAGTTGAACCTGTTGTAGAAGAAACAGTTGAACTTGTTGTAGAAGAAACAGTTGAACCTGTTGTAGAAGAAACAGTTGAACCTGTTGTAGAAGAAACTGTTGAACCTGTTGTAGAAGAAACAGTTGAACCTGTTGTAGAAGAAACAGTTGAACCTGTTGTAGAAGAAACTGTTGAACCTGTTGTAGAAGAAGCTGTTGAACCTGTTGTAGAAGAAACAGTTGAACCTGTTGTAGAAGAACCTGTTGAACCTGTCGCAGAACAAACGGTAACAGAAATGTATGCAGAGATTGAGGACACTCATAACGAAGCAAAAGAGAATCAAGAAGATGAAGATGAAGACGAAACAGAAAAAGAGCCGGAATCTATGGAGGAGATTGAAAAAGAGTATGCAAATCTCTCATTTGAACAATTGGTAGAGAAACTGCAAGAAGTGGTTAGTAATGAAAATATTAACCAAATAAAACAACGGGTAAGTGTATTGAAAGCATGTATTCTGGAACAAATAAAACAATTAAAAAAAGATGCATTAGACAAATTTATTGAAGAAGGTGGAAACGAAGAGGAATTTGAATATCTTCCTTCCGAACTTGAAAATAAGTTTAACGATGCGTTAAAAATATATAAAGACAACAAAGTAAAATTTCTTGAAAATTTAGAATCGGAAAAACAAAGAAATCTTGAAGAGAAACAACAAATTATTCAAGGATTAAAAGAGTTGGTTGAAAATGAAACCAATCTGAAAATATTAAACGATAAGTTTAAGGAGTTGCAGGAGAAATGGCGCGAAGTTGGTCCTGTGCCACAAAACGAATCCTCTAATTTATGGCAGCATTACCATTTTTATGTAGAAAAATTCTTCGACATTCTACGTATTAACAAAGAGTTGCGTAGTTTAGATTTGAAGAAAAATCTGGAACAAAAGATTAAATTGTGTGAACAGGCGGAAGAATTACTTCTGCAAGATTCTATAGGCAAATCGTTTAAAGCATTGCAACATTTGCACGAAGAGTGGCGTGAAGTTGGTCCTGTACCCGATGACAAGAAAGAGGAGATTTGGGAACGTTTTAAAAATGCTTCCGACCAACTGAATAAAAGACGCAGAGCACATTACGATTCTATGTTGGAAGAGCAACAAAATAACTATAATGCTAAAATAGTTATTTGCGAACAGGCGGAAGAATTAGTCGCTACAGCGCCTAAAACTTTGAAAGAGAACAACGATGTAAGTAACAAACTGACGGAACTGTTGAAGGTTTGGAAGACCATAGGACAAGCGCCCACAAAACTAAATGAAGAGATTTGGCAAAGATTTAAAACTTCATTGGATAAGTTTTTTGCCACAAAAAAAGAGTATTTCCAACAACTTAAAAACGAGCAACTTCAAAACTACAATCAAAAACTGACTTTAGCCATTCAGGCGGAAGCGCTGGCGTTGAGAACAGATTGGAAGAAAGCAACTGAGGAAATTATCGTCATTCAAAATGAATGGAAACAGATTGGCGCAACTACACGAAAAAATTCCGAAGTCGTTTGGAAACGCTTCCGCAACGCTTGCGATAAATTCTTTGAAAACAAATCTCATTATTTCTCAAATGCACAAAGTATTGAAATAGAAAATCTTCAAAAGAAAAAAGAGATAATCCAAAAAATTGAAGAACACGTTTTTACTGATAACAAAGAGGAAAATTTGGAAGTGATGAAAACGTATCAACGTGAATTTATGGAAGTAGGATATGTGCCCCGTAAAGACAAAGATAAAATCTATGCGCAATTCAGAGAAACTGTGAACAAACGTTTTCAGGATTTGAAAATGACTATGGAAGATGTGAGACGCAGCAATTTCAAATCTAGAGTTGATAATATTCTTAATAATCCTAATGCAGATAAAATTTTAGATAAAGAGCGTAAATTTTTATCCAATAAATTACAACAATTAAGAGAAGACATTGCATTGTGGGAAAACAATTTAGGATTTTTTGCCAATTCCAAAAACGCAGATTTGTTAAAAGCCGAGTTTGCCAAAAAAATTGAAGATGCAAAAGCAGAAGTAAAAGATTTGGAATACAAGATTAAAGTGATGGCACACAATAGTTAGTTACTTAACACTCAAACTCTAATCACTAATCACTAGTACCCCCCACCCCACTTCCTCAAAAACCACTCGGTTCCTAAAAGAAGTAAAATGGCGAAATAATACCACCACGAGTTTAGAAATAAACTGTAACGTTTTTGATAGGAAGCAATGGTTTTGATATGCTCATTTTTTCTAATATCATTTTCCAACGACGAAAAATCGCTTGCCGTGTAGAATTTTCCTTGCGTGGATTCTGAAATGGCTTGTAATAATGAATGGTTTGCCACTAAATTCAAACTTTCAAGCATCAATTCCTGAACAGTAAAAACCCCTGATTTGGAGTACGACTTATCGCCAAATTTTACATGGGCATTCCACGAATAAGTTCCTGTAGGCAGTTTTCCTAACGATAAGAAATAGCCGTTGTTTTGCTTTGAAAAAAGCGCTTCATATTTTTTTCCCTCTTTATCAGTATATTGAAACCCAACCTCTGGGTCGTTTTGCAATTCGTAGCTGTCGTTGTAAAGTTCGGCAGTAAATTCAACCGGCGTATTTTCATTATACACGTTTTTTACCATTACGCGGAAAAAACTGCGGTCGCCCTTAGCCGACAAGTATAGCACAGTTTTATTTATTATTTCATTAAAAACATCATGATTATTGGCATACAGATAGTTGTAAACTTTCCACTGCCAAATTCCCGTTCCTGTTAAAATCCCTGTTTTTCCAATATTATTATCATTAAAAAGAAACAACGGATAATTGGTGGTTATACTATTGATTTTCTGATATAAAAATGTATTGGAAGAAACGGCAGACTTGTACTCCCCAAACGGCGTAGTTATCGGCGGAAATTTGGATAACATCTTTTTCGCTTCGTCGGAGAAGGTAAAAGAGACAAAATTGTCGTTAAACGCCGGCATTGCGTCGTTGCGCAAATTCTTGTTTTGCACAATATTCAACCCCAAATTTAAACTGTTAAACGCTGATAATTGAGTAGTTTCTCCAACAATATACCAGCACGCGCTTCCCGCTGCCTGAATTTTTGTAACCAAATTATTAGCCTGCTGATTATTGGAAGGTAATTGATGCAAGATAAACAACACATAATCATCAATATTGGCGGGCAGTTTATCGGTTGAGAAAATATCTATCTGATAACGGTCAGAGGTTTCGAGGGCGCCTTTAATGGCTGCAATGTCGGGGTGTGGCGCATGGTAAATAATGGCAATCTTTTCGCGCTGGTCAACCACTTCTATTAAAAAAGCAGAGGCATTGTTTTTGGTAGATATTTCGCCCTCAACCGACGTTAGAGATACTTGATAACGATGTACCCCTTTTTCTTTTGCGGTTAATGTAAATCGCACAGTTTCAAAAAAATGGTTACCTGAAATGGCAATATTCTTCGTATAAATATCGTGCGTTCCATCGGAAACGGTTAGTGTTGTGTTTTTTCCGGCTAACTGCGTGGCAGACACCTTAATCTCAACCGGAAAAAGATTGCCCAGAAAGGTTTGTTTGTTATACACTATGTTTGAGATAAAGAGGTCGGGTTGTGCTTCCGGGTTTCCCATACCTATCGTATAAACAGGAAATTTCTGTTTTTCGGCAAGATAGAGCGGATTGGCGCCTTCGTTAAAAATACCGTCGGTGAAAAGAACCACAGCGCCAATATTTCTATTCGTGTAATAATTGTTAATTTCATCAAACAACGCGGCTAAATTGGTGGACTTTTCGCTATAATTTAATGTGGTGTTATCTTGTATAAGTTGTACACTTGAGCCTAATGTATAATGCACCACATCATAATTTTTCTGTAAATGTTGAATAAAATTGTGATAATTTGTTTTAAAAGTGGTGGTATAGAAATTTGAATCGGGAGTTAAAATGATAGATTCCGTATTGTCAGCTCCTACTACAATGATAGGTTTTTCGGTTTTTTTCACAGTTAATTTCAGCATAGGCGCCAGCAAAAGGAAGGCAATTAAAGCCACCGCTACACCTCTGAAAATGTACATTACCCTTTTAGCGTTTTTGTCAAATGCTGTGTTTTTGTTTTTGTAATAAAGTAAAAATGAATAACCTGCACCAACTAAAATGCAAAGTATGGCAAACCACAATGAATATTCCGTAAGAAAAGACATAGATTAAAAATTGAGGCGGCAAAGGTAGTGTTTTTTATTTTTTCTCGTGCGTGCACGCTCCTTTGGCTTCCTCTTTTATATCGGCTTTAAAACGCGCCTCTATTTGATAGAAATTATATAATGTTTTGGCAGGAAGAATCTTTTTTAACTGGTCATACAGTTTCTTCTCTAATTTAAGCAGTTGTTCTTTTGTATTTATTCTATCTTCCATCAACACATACAACTGTTTATCAGTCAATTTTAAATAATCCACCCGTCCTTTGTTGCGTTCAATGTTATTCTTGAGCAACAACGCTTTACTTGCCTCAAATATTTCTGATTCTTCTTTCAGATAAGGATTATAAACATCCCAAAACGGTTTTTGTTCCGTTTCGGATAGGGTTAAATTACGTTCAATAAAATTTCTCTTAATCAGCATAATAGACTGACAATCATCTTGCGCAAACACGGAAGAAGAGAGAAATATGAAAAGGATAAAGGAAATGAAGTGTTTGGGGGGCATAATTTAAAAATTACTGTTTAGTACTCGTAATAACATTCCAACTCGTACATCGTATCGTAAAAATTTTCGGTTTCAACATCGTCCACATAATAATCAACGGCGCGATAAACAATGGTTTCATTTTCTGCTACTAAGGGAACCTTAGGAGATAAGGATTTTTCGGGGATAATTTGTTCTGTAGTATTGTTGTGAATAAGTTCTGGGGCTTCTGCCAAATGATTGGCATCAAGAGTAATAATTGAATCTTCTGGAAGTTGAATCTCTTCGTGAACGTAAAAATGTTCTTCTGTGTTTCTATTTAAAAAAATAAAACAGGAAAGCGCCACAATAATGGCTATTGAGGCGGCAACTGAAATAGCAGAAATCCACTGTTTTCGTGTTTTATGTTGTTTCTCTTCTTTTTCAATACGTTGCATTACTTCGTGTTGAAACTGTTCAAAGAAATGTTCCGGAACTTCATACAAAGGTTTTTCTTTATATTTTTGTAAAGTATCCATGTAATTATGATTTTTTTAAAACTGTTTTTAGACGTATATATAAATAATAAGTTTAATTTTTTAACAAAAAATCCTCTACTTTTTTCACGGCAAAGTGATAAGAGGCTTTCAAAGCGCCTTCCGAAGTGTTTAACAGTTTCGACATCTCTTCGTAAGGCATCTCTTCATAGTAGCGTAATGAAAATACAATACGCTGTTTTTCTGGTAATTGAAGTATCGCCTGCTGAATAAGTTGCACAATTTTATCGGAGGAAATATATTTATCATCGGGAATAGTTTGCAACATCCAGTCGGTATAAGAATCGTCATTCAAATTGAGTAATTTTTTTCTTTTTTCGATAAATGTTAATGATTCATTGGTACAGATTTTCAGTATCCACGTTTTCAAACTTGATTCTCCGCGAAAGCCGTCTAAATGTCGCCAAATTTTAATGAACACATTTTGCGAGACGTCGTTGGCATCGTCGTGCAGTCCCACCATTCGCCGAACATTTTGATATACATCTCTTTGATACTTTTTAACGAGCATTTCAAAGGCGCGGTTTCGGGTATTTTCCTTTGAAAACAGTTCAAGAATGAGCTCGTCGGTGGGCATAAAAAAATTTTTGGGCGAAAATAGCGCTTATTTTTGATTAATAAATTTATGTCTTATTTCGGTTAATTCTTATTTACATTGCCTGCCACAAAAACGTCCGAAACTTGTTTCTAACGGAAATCCTGCAAGCGTTAAAACTTCACCTCTCTTGGCGCTCCCGAAAACGAATAAAATGTTGCCGTAGCGTCTTTCAAATACAGCACAAGCGTATTGTCGTCATCGGGGGAGTACATAGATTTAAGCATGGGATACTCCTCAAGCATAAACACTTTTGCCTCCCGGCGTTCATCGGGGACAACCGTTGCGGCAATACGTAGCCACTCTCCCGTTGCGGCATCGTAGGCGCAGATTTCAATTTTAGGATTCATCTGCATCTGTTTCGCCACATTTTTACGCTTTCCGGTTTGAATGTACAGGTGGTTTTCAAAAATGGCAGCCGTGCCGAACGGACGCACACGCGGTTGGTCATCTTCCACCGTAGCAAGATAATACGCCCCGCAATGTTTCAAGAAATTACATACTTCTTTCATTGGATTTTCCTCCTTTTGTTCGTTTGTTTGCGCTTGTACCGTTGGGCAAAATGCGAACAGAAATATAGCGCAAAGGGTTAAAATTGATTTACATTTTTTCATACAATATGATTTTTATTAGAAACTTGGATGAATGGTCTTTTTTATGTTTGCAAATAAATATGATTTTTTTTTAACATACGCACAGACGGTAAAAATTTCTTTCAAAATTTATTACGGAAGATTTCATCTTAATGGGTTTTTCATTATTTTTGCAATTAAATAAAATAAATTATGGATCAACCCAAAATAGAACGCTTACTGCGATTAATGAAGATGATGACCGGCAATCTGTCTTATACGGTTTCGGATCTATCGGAAAAATTGGATATGTCGGTACGAACAATCTATCGTTATATTGACACTTTTCGTGAATCCGGATTTATTGTAAAAAAACGAGGAGATGTGTTCCGTCTTGACAAGTCTTCTCCTTATTTCAAAGATATTAGCCAACTTGTTCATTTCACGGAAGAAGAGGCGTATATTTTGAAAAGTGCAATTGAGAGTATAGATGAAAATAACTTATTGAAACAGAACCTGAAAAAGAAACTGTACACCATTTATGACTACAAAATTCTTGCCGACACGGTGGTTCATGGGAAAGATGCCACCAATGTTAATATGCTCATAGAAGCCATTGGAAATAAGCAACAAGTACAGTTATGTAATTACAGTTCGGCGCATAGCAAAACCATTCGCGACCGCCTTGTAGAACCTTTTGCCTTTACGACCAATTATATTCAGATGTGGGCTTACGATGTAGAAGAAAACAGCAACAAGTTATTTAATATCAGGAGAATAGAAAATGTTCGATTACTTCCGCAATCGTGGCAATACGCCAACGAACACAAAAGCGGAGAGATTGACATTTTTCGTATCAGCAGTTTTGAACAGATACCCGTTAAAGTGAAGTTGAATCTTCGCGCCGCCAATCTATTGATAGAAGAATATCCGCTATCCGAAAAATATCTAACTAAAATCAGCGACAACGAATGGCTCCTTGAAACCAAAGTATGCAGTTTTGAAGGTGTTGGACGTTTCATTATGAGTTTGTTACAGGATATTGAGATTATTGAACCGGAAAAATTGAAACTCTTTATCCGAAAAAAAATACAATTCATCGAAAAAAATTAGTTTGTGTCAAAAGTTGTCAAAGTATAGCCCTAATTTTGCCCCGTAATTAAAATTAGATAAAATTTTAAAAATGAAAGGAGCAACATTATGGGAGCACTTTGCGATATACTTACAATTGTATGTTTTTTTAGAATGATGTACGAGATTATTTTTGATAAATAGATCAATAAAATTGTCCTAAACATTGGGAACAGTGTTGATCTACTATATGGGCATTTTCGATCCGGACAGCCTTAGCGATGAGGAGTGGACAGCGAGATACTGCGAAATAAAATATATAAGAGAGGTTGAGGCAAAGATTAACGCCCGTTCATATAGAAGATAAAAATCCATATAAGGTAAACAGCTCCCCATAAAACGCAGATAAATTTAGCCATAATGGGATGTTCTTTTCGGTTTTTATATGCTACATAGAAAGGCATAACAGGCAAAAGAATCGTATAGAAAAGCACAACGGGAAAGTACCTAACCACTGAAATAAGCGCCGAAAGTATATAGCCGCGTTGAAAAAATAAGGGAAATGGAAGCGTTATCACCCTAAAAGATACTTAGCAAGCCAAACACAAAAGGCGACAGTGCAAACTCCGGCAACGACAAAAACAGTCTCAATAAAGTAAGTAAAAATCAAGTAAATGAATCCGCCTAACAATGCACCGGCAATAATCCATAAAGTTAATGTTAAAGCAAGTGGCGGCTTTTTTTTTCTTGTACCAAACTGAATTAACCTGTATCTATTTGTCATTTTAAAACTTTTTGTAAAATTATAGAAAAATATCAATGTCAGACACAAATACCGTACTTCTTAGAATTAAACCGGTTTGGGAATCAAACAGTACGCTATCTGTACAGGTTACGTTGTGAATTGCTTTCAAAAAATGGATTTTTGACTTTGTGAATAGTGTCATTGACATAAACGTTGATGGTTTTATTAACTCCTTTACCCATAGTATTTTTTTGCACAAATAAATAAAAGCAATCGTTTTTTTTGTAAAAATACTGTGTCTAATAAGAGTTTATCCTATCTTTGATAAAATCAAAAATTAACTTTAAGGATATCCCCCATGCAAGTACAAGAAAAATAAAATCTACCATAATGTTGCTCCTTTCTATTTTTCCTTTATCCGCACTACCACACGAATCTGTTTTTCCGGATGGGTTTCGGGCGAAACCTGACTGATTTTTATTTCAAACAAATCGGTATAGCCCAAATTTAAAAATTTGCGAAGCAATGGATTCTCATCTCTTGGCACAAAACCAAGTTTTTCTTCCTGATAATAAATGGCAACAGCATTAGGGTCAAAAGCATTTTCAGGCTCTGCTTTGAGAGAGAGTTGTGTGCCGATTTTTAGATTCTCAAATAGATCTACCCCGTTGTAATAGGTAAAACCGGCAATGTGGAAAGTTGAAAAGTGTCTGTCGTTCATAATCTATTATTTTAATTTTTGATGCGGCAAAAATGCAGGTAAAGTTTGACAACTTTTGACACAGAATATTTTTTTCGGTTAAGAAAATACCATACAACCTTGCGCGCAGGTAGGTGCACAACCATTTTAAATAATTGATGTTCAACCCCTACGGGGTTGTGGTGGGCGTGGGCGTTTTTCTTACCCCGAGCTGTGCCCAACAAGTTGGGCTTGCACGGGGTTATTCATATTTAACGCCTACCGGCGTTGCGGACTTGACGTTCTTTGCGATTAAATAAAAAAAATAGCACTTCAAACTTTTTCTTAACCGAAAAAATTTAGTTTGTGTCAAAAGTTGTCAAAACAAAGCCCTAATTTTGCCCCGTAATTAAAATTAGATAAAATCTAAAAAAAGAAAGGAGCAACATTATGTTTGATTTTATTTTCGCTGTACTTGGATTATTTCTGATTATATGTGCAATTGTTGATACTATAAAGTTATTTCTTAAATAATTTGTCCTAACCACTTATTTTCATTAAACTAATTTAACCGTAAAATTAAATTTTATGGCTAAAGGCATTGCGTTGTGAATTGCTTTCAAAAATTTGTATCTTTGACATCGTGAACAGTTTTCTAAAAAGAAATTGCAATTTTTTCTCTGCCACGCATAATATTGCCCCCAATTTTATTAAAAAAAATATCATTATTGCACCCAATAATTGAAAAAACGTATCTTTGCATTTGAATAGAATAGTTCTTGTAAAATAAATAAATATATGATAACTAAATATTTAGCGCGAAAAATAGATGTAGATTTATGGGAGTGGAAGAATTCCGAAAGCCGAAAACCGCTTATTTTACGGGGTGCAAGGCAGGTTGGCAAGTCGTCAGCCGTACGGGAGTTGGGTGGCAAATTCGTTTATTTTTTGGAAATCAACTTTGAAAACAAAGATAACGCAGGAGCAAAACGGGTTTTTGAACGACACTCCGACCCGCACATTATTTGCGACGAACTTTCGGTAATATACGAAACTCCCATCATTGCAGGAGAAACGTTGTTGTTTCTTGATGAGGTTCAGTCGTGTCCAGACGCTATTTCGGCGTTGCGTTATTTTTACGAACAAATGCCTGAACTTCACATTATTGCAGCCGGTTCGCTTTTGGAATTTTCTATGCAAAAAATCCCTTCTTACGCTGTGGGCAGAGTGCGTTCCATGTATATGTACCCATTTTCGTTTGAAGAATTTTTACAAGCAATGGGACGAAATAATTTACTCGAAAAATTAAAAACGGCGACGCCTCAAAATCCGCTGTCGGAAGAAATTCACAGTAAATTGAAAGAACTCTTTTTGCGTTTTGTTGTCATTGGCGGAATGCCTGAAGTAGTATCAAAATACGCATCGGGAGGGTCGTTACTTGATTGTCAGAACATATTGGACGAACTTACCGAAACACTTTACAACGACTTTGCAAAATACAAACAACGTGTGCCTGCGATGCGGTTGGAAGAGATTTTTTCAGCAATTATCGCCCAAACAGGACAAAAATTTACCTATTCTAAAGCCAATACCTCTGCCAATCAGATACAAATAAAAGAAAGCATCGAACTGTTGAAAATGGCAGGTTTGGTTTATTCTGTTACGCACAGTTCGGCAAACGGTTTGCCGTTATCTGCCGAAACGAACCCACGCTACCGAAAATTGATGATTCTCGACACCGGAATTTATCAACGTTTTTTGCGCTTAGACCTGCCCCATTTACTGCTTGACGAAAAAATTGAACAAATCAACAAAGGCGCATTAGCCGAGATGTTCGTAGGAACAGAACTCGTAAAGTCGCAGAACAACCGCTTACCCGCCGAACTATACTACTGGCAACGCGAAAAAGCAGGCAGCGCCGCCGAAATAGACTATTTAATACAACAAGAACAAAATATTGCCCCCATAGAAGTAAAAGCAGGAACAAAAGGAACTATGCAAAGTTTATTTCTATTTCTTGCAGAAAAACAGCAATCGTATGGCATTCGCTGTTCTATGGAAAACTTTGGCGAATTTCAGAATATAAGAATCTATCCGCTCTATGCAGCAGGAAAAATAAATTAAACAGCATATAATATGTCATCAAAATTTTTTACAAACCAATCAGAAAACACGCTTTGTAATAGGTAAAACCGGCAATGTGAAAGGTTGAAAAGTGTCTGTCGTTCATCATAATATCCTCCTAATATTTTATTTTTTTGATGCGGCAAAAATGCAGGTAAAGTTTGTGTCAAAAGTTGTCAAAATACAGACGTAATTTTGCCCCGTAATTAAAATTAGATACAAACTAAAAAAATGGAGGACAAAATTATGAGAAAGTTTATAGATATAATAGATGGTTTATTTACCGGAATCAATAGAATGTTAAAACTATTTGTTATTGGAATAATAGTAATTTTTATTTTGGCTAACTCTCCAATGTTATTAATAATCATCCCATTAGGAATTTGGTTATGTGGAAAATGGTAAGTGTATTTCTTTTAAGAAAATATATTTACTTATCAAGCAGATTATTATTTACTTTTGCAAAAATTTATACATATAACAATATTAATATGGAACAATTAACCAATTTTACAAACCTCTATTCGTTGAGCAAAACGCTCAGATTTGAGTTGATTCCGCAAGGGAAAACATTAGAAACATTTAGCAAATGGATAGAAGAATTTAATGAAAAAGAAACATCAGCAGAAAATTTATTTGCTAAAGACAAAAACATTTTTGACGCTTATGTTGCACTAAAGCCTATTTTGGATAAAATTCACGAAGAATTTATTACATATAGTTTGGAGTCAGAAATAGCAAAAGGTATTAAGTTTGAGAAATACTACGAACTTTATAAAAAGCGACAAAACAAAGAAAAAGATGATGACTCATTATCAAAAATTGAAAAGGCATTAAGAGAAAGTATTGGAGAAACTTATAAGGCAGGAAAAGAGTTATTTGACAAAAATAATGAAGATGTGCAGGAATCCATAATTGAAGAACCCGAATCGTATGATGAAGATGATAATGAATCTGATAACGAAGAAAACAAAAAGAAAAAAAGCGTTATTAAATTTTTAATGGATAAATCTATTATCAATCATATAGATAAGTTTGTAAAAAAATATGTTTCGGAAGACTTAACAGAAGAAAAATTGAAAGCACATTTAGCAACTTTCAAAGGTTTTTATACTTATTTCTCCGGATATAATATTAATAGAAGAAATTACTATGAATTTAAAGAAGAAAAGGCTACTGCAATAGCCACTCGTATTGTTCATGAGAACTTACCTACCTTTTGTGATAATGTCATTCGTTTTGAAGATAACAAAGATGATTATTTGAAAATATATGAATTTCTAAAAGATAAAAATATAATAACGGAAATCAAAAATGCTACAACTGATACAATGACGGAAATAGAATGTATCAAAGATGATATTTTTAAAATTTCTCATTTTTCAGATTGCCTGTCTCAACTGCAAATTGAAGAATACAACCGCTATATCCGAAGTTACAATTATTTGATAAATTTATACAATCAATCTCACAGGAATGACAAAGATTACAAAAAAATAGATGAATTTGAAATATTATACAAGCAAATTGGATGTGGGACAAAAAAAGAATTATTATTTGCTTTAATAAAAAGCAAAGAAAATGAGTTAACAGAAAAACAAAAGCAACAAAGAAATGCGATATTAACCGTTGAAAAAACGCTAAATATTGCTATTGAAACAGGAAAAAAATATTTTGAAAAAGATGATTCTTCTCAAGGGATTAGGACAATTCCTGATTTTATGGATTGGTTAAGAAATTGCGAGGATTGGAATGGGATTTATTGGTCAAAAGTAGCGGTAACCAAAATTTCAAATACTTATTTTGCCAATTGGCATGATTTAAAAGATAAATTAAAAGGAAACAAAGCTTGCGTATCTTTTGATAAAAATAGAGAAGAACAAATAAAACTGAATGATGCTGTGGAATTATCAGGATTATTTACAGTTCTTGATCAAAATGATGTTAGAACTGTCTTCAAAAATTCTGTTTTTGAGAATTTTAAGGATGTTATTAACTATGATTTATCTCCGAGTAAAAATCTTATAAATTTCTTATGTGCAGACATTGAAAAAAATATCATTCAATTTCTAAATGATGCTGATAATATTTTGAATCTTGAAAAATATAAAGAAGATAAAAATGAAGAGGAAGAAGATAAAATAATTAAACAAATTAAAGATTGGTTTGATTGTGGTATTAATGTCATTCGACTGATTAAATATTTCGCAGTAAGAAAAAGCAAAAGGAAAGGATCTACAAATTCTACCATAGAGCAAGCACTTAGGAATTTACTGTATTCCGACGATACAAATTGGTTTAAATGGTATGATGCTGTAAGGAATTATTTGACAAAGAAACCGCAAGACGATGTAAAAGAAAACACATTAAAGTTGAATTTTGGTTCTTCAAGTTTATTAGGTGGATGGAGTGATGGACAAGAGAAAGTTAAACGAGCCACATTGTTAAAAAACGAAGATGATGTTTATCTTTGTATTCTCAAAGAAACTTCTATTTTTGATACTTCAAAAGAAGATAATCCTATTTACACAAAAAATGGAACTTCCGGACGACTTATATTGAGAACTTTGGGATTTAAAACATTGTCCGGAAAAGGTTTTGTGAGTGTTTTTAATGAGACTTATAGTAACATGAGCATACGTGACCCTCAAAAAGCAATAAAATCATTACAACAAATCATCAAAGATCGCTATTCCCAAAAATATCCATTACTAAACAAATTTGTAGAAAATGTTTATACAGAGAAAAAGGAATTTGATGCAGAAATTCAAAAAACATTAAAAGATTGCTATGAATGTTATTTTAGACCAATAGATTGGCAGTTAGTACTAGACAAAGAGAAACAAGGTGATTTGTTCCTTTTTAAGATTCATAGTAAAGATTTAAAAAAAGAGAGCAAAAGTAAACAAGATAATAAAAGTAAAGATTTGCAAACATTATATTGGGAAAATGTTCTAAAAGAAGATAGTATGCATCAACTGTGTGCCGGTGCCGAAATATTTATGAGAGAACCCATAAAAACAAAAAAGACGTATAAACATAAACTTGGCGAATATTTAGTAAATAGAAAAGATAAGGATGGTAATTCTATCCCTGAATTGATTTACCGAGAACTATTTAAATGGGTGAATGACGGAAAAAAAGATAAACTTTCTGAAGAAGCAGAAAAATACAGAAATAAAATATCTATTAAACCTGTTAAATATGAAATAATAAAGGATAAACGATTTTATTTAGAAGAAAAATACTTCTTTCATTGCCCGATTAGGTTAAATTATAATTCAAAATCTTATAAAGAACCCAAATTTGGTTATCAGGAAGTAAATACGGAAATCAATGAGAAACTACAACAAATACCTAATTTATATTTTATAGGGATTGATCGCGGTGAAAAGAATTTGGTTTATTATTGCATTGTAGATAAAAATGAAAATATTATTGAATGTGAGGATTGTAATATAATTAATGGTACAAACTATTTACAAAGACTTGAGGAAAAAACCACTGAAAGACAAAAATCTCGTCAAGGTTGGCAAGCGATTGGTAACATTAGTAATTTAAAAGACGGTTATATTTCACATGTAGTACATGAAATAGTAACAAAAGCGTCAAAAGGTCTTTTATTGGAAGAGCCTCAAAATGGAGCATATATTGTTCTTGAAGATTTAAATACAGAAATGAAACAGAGCAGACAGAAAATTGAAAAACAGGTTTATCAAAAATTAGAAGTCGCTTTAGCCAAGAAACTTAATTTTGTGGTAGACAAAACAGTAGCCATAGGAAGAGGCTCTGTTGAAAACGCTCTACAACTCACTCCCCCCATTGCTAATTATGGAGATATAGAAGGAAAAAAACAATTTGGAATAATGCTTTATACTCGCGCCAATTACACTTCTATTACAGATCCTGTAACCGGCTGGCGAAAAACAATTCATTTAAAAGCAGGTACAGAAGAAGATATCAAAAATCAAATAGAAGACAATTTTACAGAGATTGCCTTTGATGGTCAAGATTATTATTTCGAATACACTGAAAAACATGTCGGTAAAAAGTGGCGATTATATTCAGGAAAAGATGGGAAAAGTTTACCAAGATTCAAAAACAACAAGCAAAAAAAGGAAGATAAAGATATTTGGGAACCGGAACTAATTGATGTAAGGTCAATTTTAGATAAAGTTTTTGAGTTTTTTGATAAGAAACAACCTCTTTTAGCGCAAATAAAAAACGGGACACAATTAGAAAAAATCCCAAATCGTAAAGAAACAGCGTGGGAATCGTTGCGCTTTGCAATAGATTTAATTCAACAAATTCGTAATAATGGTAAAGAAAAGGAAGATGATAACTTCTTGTATTCTCCCGTCAGAAACAATGCTGAAGAGCATTTTGATTCCCGTTCCTACTTAAATCAAACAAATCCTGAATTACCCCAAGATGCTGATGCTAACGGTGCATTTAACATTGCACGTAAAGGTTTAATTATGAACGCACATATTGAACAGTGGATAAAAAACGGTAAGAAAAAAGTAAAGAAAGATAAAAAAGAGGTAAGCGACTTGGATTTATTTGTTTCAGATCAAGAATGGGATATGTGGCTCTTGGACAGGGAAAAATGGGAACAGACACTTCCTGTTTTTGCCTCAAAAAGTGAAATGGATAAATATAGGAACCTCGAAAAATCAGAAACAAAGGTAAAGCCTAAAAGAAAACGTAAATAAAAAAGTGTTTCAAATACACTTTTAATCACAAATATTTGCTGCAAATAAATGAACGACTACATTTCCATATCAACCCTCAACGATTTTATCTTTTGTCCCTATTCCATATACCTGCATAATGTGTATATGGGCGGGGACGAGGAGTTGGTACATGCAGTTCCGCAAACGCAGGGGAAAGCCAGTCATGAGGCTATTGACCAAAAAAAATACAGTAGTCGTAAAGATGAAATTGTTGGAATGTCTGTATATTGCGACGAGTTGGGTATCAATGGGAAAATAGATATTTATAAAGCCAAAGAAAAACTACTTATCGAACGTAAACACCAATTGTTGAAAATCTATCAAGGGCAAATCTATCAACTTTGGGCGCAATATTTTTGTATGATTGAGATGGGTTATGAAGTTGAGAAGTTGGCATTTTATGCAATATCGTCCAATACTACTTTTCCGGTTGAACTTCCGGGCGCAGTGCAAAAAGAAGAATTAAAAGAATTTATCCGGCGTTTTAAAGATTATGATCCGATGCAGGAAATATCAGTTAATATAAATAAATGTACACATTGCATCTATTGTAATCTGTGCGATAAAACCCTGACCGAAAATGTTTACGCATAAAGATATTGAATACCGTTCTATTTTCGTTGTCAATTGCTTGGAGGAGAAAAACCTGAGAGTAATGAGCGGGGAACTGTTGCTTGAAGATGTACAACAAAAGAAAACATTGACCAAACTGCCATTTCAGAAAATATTGGCGCTGTTTGTCATTGGGCATATTTCTATTACTACGCCTTTGATAGATAAATGTCGGTTACATGGTATCCCATTAGTAGTGATGAAACCCAATTTTCGACCGGTATTCTTTTATTCTATTACAGCGGAAGCCAATTATCTATTGAGACAAAAGCAATATGAATATCCGAAAACGGATTTGCACATTGCTCGAATATTGGTTGAAAATAAGATACGCAACCAGTTACGCCTTCTGGAAAAGACAAGACAGAAAGCCCCCAAAATTGTGGAAGCCAAAGAAAAATGCCAAACCTATTTGCCATTGATACCCCAAATAGACGATTACGATAGTTTAATGGGGATTGAAGGCAGTGTTGCCAAACTATTTTTTGCGTCTTATTTTGAACAGCATAACTGGAAATTGCGCAGTCCTCGAACAAAAATAGATCCAATCAACGCTACGCTTGATATTGGCTACACCATTTTATTTAATTACATTGAGGCTTTTACCCGTTTATTTGGATTTGACCCCTACGTAGGTGTTTATCACCGGTTATGGTTTAAACGTAAATCGCTGATTTGTGATTTGATAGAACCTTTTCGCTGCCTGATTGACCAACAAGTGCGCAAAGCCTTTAATACCAAACAATGCAGCGCCAATGATTTTTTATTGGTAAAAAATGAATATCTGTTAAAACGAGAGAAAAATAGCGATTATACCAAAATGTTTTATGATGTTTTGATTCAGTATAAATCTGATGTTTTTTCTTATATGCGAGATTATTATCGTTGTTTTATGCAACGCAAAAGTGTTCCTGATTATCCTGTTTTTTTAATCTAAAATTTGAATTTATGTTAGTAGTAAGTTATGATATATCAGAAGATAAACTTCGGACAAAATTTGCCAAGACGCTTATCAAACAAGGGGGGATTCGGCTGCAATATTCTGTTTTTGAAGTTAATAACTCAAAGCGAGTTTTAGATAATCTGATTGTTAGAATAGAAAATTATTATGCAAAGAAGTTTGGTGGAGGTGATAGTATATTTATCTTTATGACCGATGAAAAAACGGCAATTAAATATGGCAATGCCATTCATCGTGATCAAGATTTAATTTATTTTTCGTAATATGACAAAAGTAGGTCTTTATTTCTGACACAAAAGATTGATTTTGCATAATACTTCATTGAAGTTCAGTTCTTTGACATCTTGTTTAAAAGTTATAATAAAATAGGCGGGGTAAAACTATTTATATAGTACCTTTTCTAATTTCATAAAAAACAGTATTTTTGCGCCGTCCTTTTGGACATAAAGGGTCAATACGACTAAAAAAATTTCTACTATTGTAGATATTAGTATTTCGCTCATGGCTTTTTCGCGTCAATACGACTAAAAAAATTTCTACTATTGTAGATAATAGACCCAAAAAAAATGCATTTGACCGTCAATACGACTAAAAAAATTTCTACTATTGTAGATGACCGTAACCGCGTTTGGTGGATACAGGGGTCAATACGACTAAAAAAATTTCTACTATTGTAGATACAAGGTGTGCGCCGGTAACATTTATTTGTCAATACGACTAAAAAAATTTCTACTATTGTAGATTTAAATCGCTCATTTCTTGTTTGAAAATGGTCAATACGACTAAAAAAATTTCTACTATTGTAGATCTCTGCAATGCAAGCTGCGCTTGCCGGGTCAATACGACTAAAAAAATTTCTACTATTGTAGATCATTAGATGGCGGCAAAAAACTTTCTAGTCAATACGACTAAAAAAATTTCTACTATTGTAGATCGAATATGGAACAAAAAAATGAAAATAGTGTCAATACGACTAAAAAAATTTCTACTATTGTAGATGCCGGATGGTTCGCCTCCGCCAAAAAACGTCAATACGACTAAAAAAATTTCTACTATTGTAGATGTACCTTTTTGTTCTTCATTATTTGACGTCAATACGACTAAAAAAATTTCTACTATTGTAGATCGAACTGCCGCCCTCTTATGTTACGTGGTCAATACGACTAAAAAAATTTCTACTATTGTAGATCGTAATGCCATATTTGGCAAAAATGGTTTGTCAATACGACTAAAAAAATTTCTACTATTGTAGATACCATGGCATCGTCAAGGGTGCGGTAGGGTCAATACGACTAAAAAAATTTCTACTATTGTAGATCAGCTTATCATCTTATCTGTAATGAATATGTCAATACGACTAAAAAAATTTCTACTATTGTAGATGATGGCGATGACGCTTCGACAGAACGCCAGTCAATACGACTAAAAAAATTTCTACTATTGTAGATAGCTATCACCTTCAAATTTTTCTTTGAGAGAGTCAATACGACTAAAAAAATTTCTACTATTGTAGATGCCCTCTGCTAATCATATTCCCCAATTTGTCAATACGACTAAAAAAATTTCTACTATTGTAGATTAACATCGTGCAAATGGTAATGTATAACGTCAATACGACTAAAAAAATTTCTACTATTGTAGATTCTTATGCCCTTTACTGCGTATCATCTTAGTCAATACGACTAAAAAAATTTCTACTATTGTAGATACGAAGATATAGTATGGGAACACGAACGTCAATACGACTAAAAAAATTTCTACTATTGTAGATTTGTAGAGTTTTCCATTATCTAAATTTGTCAATACGACTAAAAAAATTTCTACTATTGTAGATTTTATTGGGTTCTATATCAGTTTCCAATGTCAATACGACTAAAAAAATTTCTACTATTGTAGATTTTTGGCTTCTCTCGGATAATTTTGCAGTCAATACGACTAAAAAAATTTCTACTATTGTAGATCCTGCTAACCACACTATTGTAGGGGTTGGTCAATACGACTAAAAAAATTTCTACTATTGTAGATAAAAACGCGGGAAAGAGGCTGCCGACACGGTCAATACGACTAAAAAAATTTCTACTATTGTAGATATCTCGTTTTTAACTTCGTATATTCCCAGTCAATACGACTAAAAAAATTTCTACTATTGTAGATTCTGTGCAGTACGGTCAACAATCAAGTTCGTCAATACGACTAAAAAAATTTCTACTATTGTAGATATAGCCGCGTCGAACATTGGTTCTGTAAGTCAATACGACTAAAAAAATTTCTACTATTGTAGATTTTGATGCCCTTCACTGCTTATCATCTTGTCAATACGACTAAAAAAATTTCTACTATTGTAGATCAGAAAATAAGTGAAGGCACAGATAAAAGTCAATACGACTAAAAAAATTTCTACTATTGTAGATTAGAAAAAGCCATTGAAGACCTTTTTGCTCAATACGACTAAAAAAATTTCTACTATTGTAGATTTTGTTGCAATTGTGTATATTGCAAAAAGTCAATACGACTAAAAAAAATTCTACTATTGTAGATTATGAAAAAACAAAAAGGAAGCGAAATTAGTCAATACGACTAAAAAAATTTCTACTATTGTAGATTTGCATCTACCATAAGTTGAATGCAAAACGTCAATACGACTAAAAAAATTTCTACTATTGTAGATTATGGGGTGCGAGCGGTAGCGGTAAAAGTGTCAATACGACTAAAAAAATTTCTACTATTGTAGATGCTGATTGCTGGTTAGGTAGTAACTTCAGTCAATACGACTAAAAAAATTTCTACTATTGTAGATCTTCCATACCGGCAGCGTGTGCAAATTTGGTCAATACGACTAAAAAAATTTCTACTATTGTAGATCTATCAACCATGATCCACCGAATAAACTGTCAATACGACTAAAAAAATTTCTACTATTGTAGATAAAATTCCGTATCTATCGAAATTGGGTCAATACGACTAAAAAAATTTCTACTATTGTAGATTTAATTGCAAGCCCATTTATTTTTTTGGTCAATACGACTAAAAAAATTTCTACTATTGTAGATAAGAAACCTGTGAAAAATTTATCAATGAAGTCAATACGACTAAAAAAATTTCTACTATTGTAGATGATTTATTATTATGAAAGCAACCGTATTGTCAATACGACTAAAAAAATTTCTACTATTGTAGATTTGCTATTATACGTTGAGCATCCTCAATGTCAATACGACTAAAAAAATTTCTACTATTGTAGATTATATTTCGTTCTTTCTCTTCCCTTATTTGGTCAATACGACTAAAAAAATTTCTACTATTGTAGATACTATTCACAAGTCCGAGCGCGGCGGTCGTCAATACGACTAAAAAAATTTCTACTATTGTAGATATGCACGACCCATTAAGAGAGCCGCAACGTCAATACGACTAAAAAAATTTCTACTATTGTAGATCATCGCTAAGTTAATCTTAGTTAACACTGGTCAATACGACTAAAAAAATTTCTACTATTGTAGATTTGTGACACTTTTTTCTAGTGTGGTGTCGTCAATACGACTAAAAAAATTTCTACTATTGTAGATCTTTAGCAGGACCTCCACCAGATCCATGTCAATACGACTAAAAAAATTTCTACTATTGTAGATATCGCCGAAACGACAAGAACGGTTACGTTGGTCAATACGACTAAAAAAATTTCTACTATTGTAGATTATCCGCGTAAAGTCGTGCCAAACGCGATGTCAATACGACTAAAAAAATTTCTACTATTGTAGATCGTTAAACAGTTTTTCATAGGTTTTATCGGTCAATACGACTAAAAAAATTTCTACTATTGTAGATTGTAAGGGTGTAGATATTCAGATTTTAGAGTCAATACGACTAAAAAAATTTCTACTATTGTAGATCGTAATCGCACACGTATTGCGGGGGCATTGTCAATACGACTAAAAAAATTTCTACTATTGTAGATATAAAAAAGTTGCGCATTTGCAAGAAGGTCAATACGACTAAAAAAATTTCTACTATTGTAGATAGAAAAAGAAATGATTGAAAAAGCAATAGGTCAATACGACTAAAAAAATTTCTACTATTGTAGATGAATTAGCAAACAAATATGGTTATACTGTCAATACGACTAAAAAAATTTCTACTATTGTAGATCTTTATGGTTGCGGTTCCAAAACTTCATGGGTCAATACGACTAAAAAAATTTCTACTATTGTAGATTTAATTTAATGGTTTCTGTTGTCATTTGTCAATACGACTAAAAAAATTTCTACTATTGTAGATATTGTTGTTTAAGTGGGTAGTGATACCGTCAATACGACTAAAAAAATTTCTACTATTGTAGATATAGGATAACGACCAAAACAAATATATAAGTCAATACGACTAAAAAAATTTCTACTATTGTAGATAGTAGGAACAGCCGTTTTTTCCTCGTTAGTCAATACGACTAAAAAAATTTCTACTATTGTAGATCAGGATTTCCCTGACCATAGATAAGAGCAGGTCAATACGACTAAAAAAATTTCTACTATTGTAGATAAAACACCGGTAACTGTAGGGCCTTCTTGTCAATACGACTAAAAAAATTTCTATTATTGTAGATTTACAGTATTAACCAATACTTTTTTAAGTCAATACGACTAAAAAAATTTCTACTATTGTAGATTCTGGGAGCAGAAGTTATATTTTTATGCGTCAATACGACTAAAAAAATTTCTACTATTGTAGATATTTTTCAATGACAAAACCGTGTCGTTTGGTCAATACGACTAAAAAAATTTCTACTATTGTAGATGAGAATGGATCTTCCCAATCCGGGCGATGTCAATACGACTAAAAAAATTTCTACTATTGTAGATCAACATCAAATTTATTATCAGTAGGTTTGTCAATACGACTAAAAAAATTTCTACTATTGTAGATATTGGCGTTTTGCAGTTCCTCCTGGACAAGTCAATACGACTAAAAAAATTTCTACTATTGTAGATTCGAATGCCTTTTCTTTGGTTTCGCTCAGTCAATACGACTAAAAAAATTTCTACTATTGTAGATAGCTCCGCCAACTGATCGGGTGTAAAGTGTCAATACGACTAAAAAAATTTCTACTATTGTAGATAACCATGGCGCCTCAAAAAGTTCTGTAAGGTCAATACGACTAAAAAAATTTCTACTATTGTAGATAGAAGCGTTAAACGTGGAGGCGGTAGAGGGTCAATACGACTAAAAAAATTTCTACTATTGTAGATATAAAGAAAATAATGTAAATGATTATTGTCAATACGACTAAAAAAATTTCTACTATTGTAGATCTTTATGGTTGCGGTTCCAAAACTTCATGGTCAATACGACTAAAAAAATTTCTACTATTGTAGATAGTAGTTGCCCGATGCTGCCAACTGTGAGGTCAATACGACTAAAAAAATTTCTACTATTGTAGATAGTAGTTGCCCGATGCTGCCAACTGTGAGGTCAATACGACTAAAAAAATTTCTACTATTGTAGATATACTTTGGTTGGCAAGCCCTATATTGTGTCAATACGACTAAAAAAATTTCTACTATTGTAGATTGTAAATCTCGCCGTTTGTATTTGGAATTGTCAATACGACTAAAAAAATTTCTACTATTGTAGATAAACTCTTTGTATTCAGGTGAATTAATAGTCAATACGACTAAAAAAATCTCCTATCGTAGATTCAAACTCAAAATAAAGCATAATTTTGCACCCCTACAAATTATCTAAATGATTTCCAAAAAAACCATTGACGAAATAATGATGACCGCCAAGATTGAGGAGGTGGTCGGGGATTTTGTTTCGTTAAAACGGCGCGGGCAAAACTGGGTGGGACTTTGCCCTTTTCATGATGATAAAAATCCTTCTATGTATGTCAGTCCGCGATTGGGCATCTTCAACTGCTTTGTTTGCGATACCAAAGGCAATGCCGTGCACTTCATTATGGAGCACGAAAAAATTACCTACCCCGAGGCGTTGCGCTATCTGGCTAAAAAATACAACATTACCATTGAAGAAGAAGCAGATAAAACCAAAGAGGAAATTGAAGAAGATACTAAAAAAGAGAGTTTGCTTTTGGTAAACCAATTTGCTGAAAACTACTTTGTTGAACAACTTTTTGATACGGAAGAGGGACGAAATATCGCGTTGAGTTATTTTAAAGAACGCGGTCTGAACGAAGCCATTATTAAGAAGTTCAAATTAGGATATAATCCCGAAAGTTGGGACGCTTTTACGCAATTTGCACTACAGCATGGGCATAAAAAAGAGCAGTTAATCGCATTGGGACTCACCAAAGAGAGTGAAAACGGGAAACTGTTCGATTTCTTTCACGGGCGCGTTATCTTTCCTATTCACAGCGCGCTGGGGAAGACGCTGGGCTTCGGCGCACGCACGTTAAAGCAGGGTGAAAAAATTGCCAAGTACTTCAATTCCCCCGAAAGTGAAGTGTATCACAAAAGCGATATTCTGTACGGATTCTATTTTGCTAAAAAAGCCATTCGCGCACTCGACAATGTCTATCTGGTGGAGGGTTATACCGATGTGATTTCGATGTATGCCGCCGGAATTGAAAATGTGGTGGCATCTTCGGGAACGGCATTAACCAAAGGTCAAATCAAACTGATTGCCACGCAAACTCAAAATATTACGTTGGTGTACGACGGCGACCCCGCCGGCATAAAAGCCTCGTTGCGCGGTATAGATATGCTGCTGGAAAGCGGACTAAACGTGCAAACCGTACTGCTCCCCGATGGCGAAGACCCAGACTCGTTTGCAAGAAAAACCACACAAGAGGAACTAAAAGGGTATTTCCACGATAATTCGGTAAGTTTTATTCTCTTTAAAGCAAAAATATTGTCAAAAGAGGCTGGAAACGACCCGATGAAACGCGCCGGAATGGTGAACGAAATCATTCAAAACGTGGCAGATATTCCTGATGCGATTGCGCGGGCGTTCTATATCAAACAATGTGCAGAACTCTTTCAACTTCCGGAAGAAACGCTCAATGCACAATTACGCAAAGCTGTCTGGAAAAAGCACGAAGCCCTGAAGGATAAAAGGACTGATGGATTGGGAGATGAAAAGCGGGAAGAACAGAAGGAAATAATGAAAGTAGTGGAACCATTGCCGCGTCAGCACAAACTTGAAACAGATAATCGTTTGGAAGAGATTGAAAAAAACATCATCCTACTCATTTTAAAATATGGAATGTTTGAAATTGATGTACAGGAAGTTGCTGAAAACGGAGATCCCTATTTTGTTAAAACACGCATTGATCAATATATTTTCGACGAATTTCATCATCAACAAATACAATTTTCAAATCCGTTATTTCAAAAAATCTATTTTGAATATTCTGAAATAGCAAAAGCAGCAGCCAATCAGGATGTTATTAAAAGTTATTTTTCAACTGTTGAAGATAAAGAGATCGCAGATTTTGTGATAGTCCATTTATTAAATGATGATCCTGAGATTAGCGAACAGTGGCTCAGCAGGTTTGATATTGTTACCCGAAGCATTGGGAATAATATTCACAAATTGAACAATGCGGTGGAAGAAACCATATTGATGTTCAAACTTCGTATCATAGAAGAATATAGAAAATTGATTTTTAGAGAAATAGAAGAAAATACCGATGAAAAATTAGAGAAGAAGATGTTTCAAAAATTGCAACAATTACTGAAACGCAGAGAAGAGATTGCTAATCTATTAGGTGCGGTAATTAGCTACTAATTAATCACTAATCATTAATCATTAATCATTAATCATTAATCATTAATCATTAATCATTAATCATTAATCACCAATCACTAATTCCAATTCCAGCACAACTCTATTAAATCCTTCCATGGCACGCCGGCATGTTCGGCAATGGCGCGGTTGCAAATCTCTCCGCAGTAGCAATATACACTTTTTACAAATAATGGATATAATTGAATGTTGTGAAGCATTTTTTTTGAAAAAATTAATGCTGAAACTAATTGATTAACAGTATCCTGTATTTTATAATTTTCTAAATTAAGAAAATTAATGCCAATTGCCGTTATCTTTTTCTCATGTAAAAACTGAATCATTTCATTGGTAAATGTTTCAGGATGAGCCATAGAAATGATAATCTGTTTTTTTTTCAAAAAGAAAATTTCCTCTAATGAAAAAGGCTCATATTTTAAAACAATATCGGAAAGCGCAATAATAGGAAGTACATCTTCCATAATATCTGCGCCGTATTCAGTAAAATTGTAATCGGAAATGTCATATTCAGCGCCTAAACCTCTTTGAATGAGCATCGCCACTCGTTCATCGGCAAATTTTTCAATTTGTTTTAATGAAAGCATCAGCGGAGCAAAAATATCTTCAGAAGTAAGCATCCCTATAGTGGCTCGTATTTCATTTGTATCCACTTCGGTAGGGGAAAGTTTTGGTTCGAGAGTGTGTTCGGGGGGAATAAGAGGGGGCATTAGAATGTAAATTTGCGTGTTAGGTCATCAATTCGTTCAATTTTGATTTTTACCGGTTCTTCATCTAAAATAGTCTCAATATTTTCCGTCCATTCCATAAAGCAATAATGTCCGCTTTCCAAATATTCAAAAAGTCCGATGGCAATTGCTTCTTCCGGTTTTTCTATACGGTAAAAATCGAAATGATATACAGGTTCGTTTTGTGGCGTCCAATATTCATTTACTATTGCAAACGTTGGACTTGACGGAATATTTTGGATGCCCAAACATTTACATAACGCTTTGATTAGTGTGGTTTTTCCCGCGCCCATTTCACCGTTAAGGCTAAAAATGCGGCGGTTGGGATACGTGGACAGGATTGTTTTTGCCAATTCGTCTAATTGGTTGAGGGTTGCGGTGGTTTCTTGGGTATTCATTATTTGTAAATAAATCTAAATTAAATTTTAAACATTAAATAACTTGCTTCTGCTTGCGCCTTAAACATAGTTAATCCATTGACAGTTAAGGTGTCTCTTTTTTTGCCTTCTTTTAAAAACAAAGTTTCTTCAGGATTGTAAATCAAATCAATTAAAATGTGATTGTTATGTAAAGCCGAATAAGGAATTTGTGGCATCTCGTCAATATGGGGAAACATACCCAGCGGTGTTGTGTTTATGATGAAGGTAGAGTTATGCATAATTTCCTCTGTTACTTCATTATAGGTAATTATTTCTGTTGTTTTGTTTCGAGAAACTATTTGAAATGGGATATTTCTCTGTTTTAAAACATAACAAACGGCTTTTGCCGCGCCACCGAAACCAAGAACAAGAGCAGAATTGTTGAAGCCCGAAAGCCCGAAAGACCTTAAACTTTGAATTTCCTGTAATGTTTTCTCAAACCCAACAACATCCGTATTATACCCAATCCATTTATTATTTTGTTTAAAGACACAATTTACTGCACCAATCTCTTGAGCAACCGTATCTAATTCATCTAAATAAGGAATGATTTCAGTTTTGTAGGGAATAGTTACATTAAAACCGCATAAAGAAGGTAATTTTAATAACGCTTTTATTTCTTCTATGTTTGTTAATGAAAATAATTGATATTCAGCATTACTAATATTTTTCTGAATCAACTTTTCTGTAAAGTATTGTTGCGAGTAACTGTGAGTTAGTGCTTTACCGATTAGTCCAAAAGTTTTCATTCAGATACAATTCAAAAAATAATAAATCAATAACGATTTGAATGATATATTATTTTCATATCTATTTTATGATTTTTGATTTATTTAAACACAATATTTTGGTACTATTTTTGTTATAACAAGAATTATTTTTAATTGATATTGCAGATGAATTTTAAATTTTCCGAAGAGATGAAAAATGCCTTGGATGAGGCAAAGAAAATTGCGGTGAAGTATGGCTATAGTTCTGTAGGAGTGGAACACGTAGCGCTCGCCATTTTTACAACCACTTCATTTAATACCGTTCAACAAGTTTGTGATTTGTATAAAATTGATACCGCTCAATTGTGCACGCAAATTCAGGAAATGTTGCAAAATAACGAGCATAAAACTGTTATGGATTTTGATGCCATCAAATTTAATATCCTTACTGAAAATCTGTTTCGTTTGGCTTACTTGGTTTCCAAAGAGTGTCGTAGCGAATATATCGAAATGATTCACTTTGTGTTAGCGATTTTAAAAGATGGCAGAACAGATTCTAATAATGCCATCAAATCGTTATTGCGTAAAACAGGTATGACTTATGAAAATGTGCTATCCGATATAAAAGCAGAGGAAGCGCCTTTTGGTTTTGGCACATCTATGGCAGGTACTGATGATGACGACGAAGATGAGGAAGATGATCGCAGACGTAGCCGGAAACAGCAAAAAGGGCAACAGAGAACGGCAACACCTATGTTGGATAGTTTTGGCAAGGACTTGACCAAATTTGCTGCCGAAGGAAGGTTAGACCCTATTGTAGGACGCGAAAAAGAGTTGGAGCGCATTGCCCAGATTTTGAGCAGAAGAAAGAAAAACAATCCCGTACTCATTGGCGAACCCGGCGTGGGAAAATCTGCTATTGCCGAAGGACTTGCTATGCGTATTTTTCAAGGCAGAGTTTCCCGAACACTACTCAACAAACGCATTATCAGTCTGGATATGGCTTCTTTGGTTGCCGGCACCAAGTATCGCGGTCAGTTTGAAGAGCGTATGAAAGGAATTGTAGCAGAATTGGAAAAAAATCACGATGTAATTCTTTTTATTGACGAGTTGCACACAATGGTAGGTGCAGGAAGTCCTCCGGGTAGCCTCGATGCCTCTAATATGTTTAAACCAGCCCTTGCCAGCGGTGATATTCAATGTATTGGCGCTACCACTTTGGACGAATACCGTCAATATATTGAAAAAGACGGCGCTTTGGAACGCCGCTTCCAAAAAATTATGATGGAACCCACAACCGTTGAAGAGACGTTAGAAATATTGAAAAACATTAAAGACCGATATGAAGACCATCATTTAGTGAGATATACCGATGAGGCATTACAAGCCTGTGTGGCGCTTTCCGTACGCTATATTACCGACAGATGCTTGCCCGATAAGGCAATTGATGCTTTGGACGAAGCCGGAGCACGCGTGCACATCACCAATATCCATATTCCGCAAGAGATATTAGACCTTGAAAAACAGATTGATGATTTGCAAAACTTAAAGAATGAAGCAGTTACAAATCAACAGTTTCAGTTGGCAGCCGATTACAGAGATGCCGCTAAAAATGCTGAAGAGGCGCTGGCGCAACAGAAAAAAGAATGGGAAAACCAATCTCATGTCGTACGCCCGGAAGTAACTGATGAAGATGTGGCAGAAGTGATTGCTATGATGACCGGCGTACCGGTGAAACGTATCGCAAAAAATGAAAGTGAAAAACTGATGCTTATGGCTCAGGAATTGGAAGGCAAAGTAATTGGACAAAATGAAGCCATCTTGAAAATTGCCAAAGCCATTCGCAGAAATAGAGTGGGTTTAAAAGACCCAAACAAACCCATCGGTACATTTATCTTTTTAGGACCTACCGGAGTAGGAAAAACGTATTTAGCAAAAGTATTAGCCGATTATTTGTTTGATTCTCAAGAGGCAATGATTCGCCTTGATATGAGCGAATATATGGAGAAACATACCGTTTCGCGCCTCATTGGTGCGCCTCCGGGTTATGTGGGTTACGAAGAGGGCGGACAACTCACCGAAAAAGTACGCCGCAAACCCTATTCTATAGTGCTGCTCGACGAAATTGAAAAAGCGCATCACGATGTATATAATGTTTTGTTACAAGTGTTTGATGATGGACAACTTACCGATGGTATCGGCAGAAAAGTAGATTTTAAAAATACCATTATCATTATGACCTCTAACATTGGCTCTCGCGAACTGAAAGATTTTGGTACAGGCATAGGGTTTAGTACATCTGCTATGCAAGCCAATAAAGGAAAAATTGAACATGGCGTACTGGAAAACGCGCTCAAAAAGAACTTCGCCCCCGAATTTCTTAATCGTATTGATGATATTGTCTATTTCAATAGTTTAGAAAAATATGAAATAGTGAAAATTATTGAAATAGAGTTGAATAGAGTATTAAAAAGGGTAGCCTCTTTAGGTTTGGAAGTCATCATAACCGACAAGGCAAAAGATTTCTTATCCGAAGCCGGTTGGGACAGCAATTATGGTGCCCGCCCCTTAAAACGCGCCATTCAAAAACACGTGGAAGATGTACTTGCAGAGGAAATACTGCTCAACCGTATTGATGATGATACCAGAAAGGTAACATTACATTATAATGATGTTGTGGAAAAGATGGAAGTAATTTAAACCGTAAACCAAAAAAGATTAAATAATTTTGTAATTATATTCTTTCCAACTAACGAGATAAAAAACAGTCATACACATAGTAATATGTAGTATCTTTTTACTTAACCCTTAAACTTTAAAGCTTAAATTTTGAAAAACTATCCCCGCCTTATTGCCCAAGCGCTCAATATTCCTGAGCAATACGTTAAAAATACGTTGGATTTATTGGAATCCGGCGCTACCATTCCGTTCATTTCGCGATATAGAAAAGAAAATACCGGCAGTTTGGACGAAGTGCAAATTACGGATATTCGAGACCTGCACGAAAAGTGGGTGGAGTTGGATAAACGGCGCGGCGTAATTCTGGATTCTATTGAAGAACAGGGCAAACTTACGCCAGAACTGGCGCAACAAATTAACAATGCGCAAACGATGAGCGAATTGGAAGACCTCTATTTGCCCTATCGCCCCAAACGTAAAACCCGCGCCACCATCGCTATTGATAAAGGTTTGGAACCGCTTGCCATTATTGTTTACGAACAAAAACAAATTCAACTGTATCAAATTGCAAAACAATATATTGATGCTGAAAAAGGTGTGCATAATGCAGAGGAAGCCTTGCAGGGCGCACGCGATATTATTGCCGAATGGGTGTGCGAGGATATTAAAATCAGGGAAAAAGTGCGCGATGCCTTTACTAAATTCTCTGTGATCTATTCTAAAATGGTGAAAGGAAAACAGGTGGAAGGAAGTAAATTTAATCTCTATTTTGATTCCAAAGAGTTGTTGTGCAAAGCGCCTTCACACAGAATTTTGGCAATGTTTAGAGGGGAAGAAGAGGGCTTTCTGCGCCTTACTATTGAACCTGACGCCGAAAAAACGGTTTTTCTTATCAAAAAGAATGTTTTAAAAGGATATAATTCCTGTTGCGAGCAGGTAGCGCTTGCGGTTGAAGATTCGTACAAACGATTGCTACAGCCGCAAATGGAAACCGAAATGCGCAAACTCTTTAAGGAAAAAGCCGACCGCGAAGCGATTGCCGTTTTTGGTACCAATTTACGGCAGTTGTTAATGGCTGCGCCGTTGGGACAAAAAACTACTTTAGCCATTGACCCGGGTTTTAGAACAGGTTGTAAAGTAGTGGTTTTAAGCAAACAGGGGCAATTGTTGGCGCACGACGTCATTTTTCCGCATCCGCCGGAACCGCGATATAAAGAGTCTTCGGATACTTTACGTAATTTAGTGGAAAAATTTGAGGTAGAAGCCATTGCAATAGGAAACGGTACTGCCGGACGGGAAACAGAAACATTTGTACGATACATTCCTTTCTCACGACCGGTTACCGTTGTGATGGTGAACGAAAGCGGTGCGTCTGTCTATTCGGCTTCCGAAGTGGCGCGCAAAGAGTTTCCTAATTATGATCTAACCGTGCGCGGTGCGGTCTCCATTGGGCGCAGACTTATGGATCCGTTGGCGGAGTTGGTGAAGATTGACCCCAAATCCATAGGGGTTGGTCAATATCAACATGATGTAAATCAACAGTGGTTACAGAAGAATTTGCAGGAAGTTGTAGAAAGTTGCGTGAATAGGGTAGGGGTAGAGTTAAACACGGCGAGTGCTGCGCTTTTGTCATACGTTTCCGGCGTAGGACCGGCATTAGCCCAAAATATTGTGGAATACAGAAATGCAAACGGCGTTTTTAAAAACCGAAATGTACTGAAAAAAGTGCCGCGATTTGGCGAAAAAGCCTTTGAGCAGTCGGCAGGCTTTTTGCGCATTCATAACGCAGAAAATCCATTGGATGCCAGCGCCGTACACCCGGAATCCTATCACGTTGTAGAGATGATGGCAAAACGATTGAACACACATATTCCGGAATTGATAAAAAATGAAAGTTTGCGCAAGCAAATTCAATTGCGGGAGTTTATTACAGAAAAGGTAGGACTGCCTACTTTACAGGATATTATGCAAGAATTGGCAAAACCCGGACGCGACCCCCGCGAACAGTTTGAAGAGTTTGAATTTGACCAAACGATAAACTCCATTAACGATGTAACGGTAGGTATGCGTGTGCCGGGAATTGTCACCAACATCACTAAATTCGGCTGCTTTGTAGATATTGGCGTGCATGCCGACGGCTTGATACACGTAAGCCAATTGGCAAATCACTACGTAGAAAACCCTAACGATGTGGTGAAACTGAACCAGAAAGTGTGGGTAAAAGTAACGGAAGTAGATTTGGACAGGAAAAGAATCAGTTTGACGATGAAAGAAGATATTTAGTTACTCCTTAAAAAATGATTATATGTGTAGGCATTGGTTACAATTTCAACAACACCTGTACCTTTACCTCTGTTTTATGAGGTGCGTCTATCAATTCTAACCCACTGCTAATTTGGTTTTTGTTAAAAAATAGTAGTCGCGATATCTTGCCTTGAATTTCAAACCGTTTACATTTCCACTTTATAACGAAATAAGTCTTACAACCTCTGTAATAATAGCTGTTTATAGTAAAGGTGTAAGAGAGGTCGTTTTCGTAAGCATACAATCGCTCGTCGTAAGTGTCGGTGTCAAACAATGCAAATCTAAGTTTTAAATCTAATCCTGTTTTTGCAATATTAACGCCAACATCCTGATAGGCAAGCAATCCGAATAGATTTTCTTTTTTATGCGTATTGTTATTAAGAACTCCGCTGATTTCGGATTTGAATTGCAGAAAATTCAAAAAGCCATAAGAAAATATAACCCGCAAACGGTGCTGTTTTACTTCTAAAATTTGATTGTACGGATATTCTTCTCTAAAATTTTTGACTTGTGTTTTGTAGTTATAACGTACTAATAAAGCACAGTTTTTAGCAATTGAAATATCGAATCTCAGTGAAGCGTCAAGGTGTGAAATGGGTTTATCTATCAAATATTTCAGCCAACGAAATTGGTACATATCTAAAAGCGCCACCATATTTACTTTGTTGGAAACAACAACCTCAGTAGTGAGCAACAATCCTGTTTCGTTGTTCAGTTTGCTGTTTTTGGCGTATGGTTTTCCGTCAAGCGCTGCAAAGTTTTTACTAAAATGTCGAAATAAAGCAGAGAGTTTTGCCCTTGAATCTAATTTAAAAATAGCGCCTTGCAGTAATCCGTAACCTTTGGTACTGCTTGCTGCAAATTCTCCAAAAAGAATATGATGTTTTATTAATACCTGATAATCAACACTTCCGTTACACAATCCTTTTCCTGAAAAGTCAAAGTATTGATAAGGGCGTGTTGAGGGCAATACCGGCAAGGAAAATTCGGTGCGTGTAACCTGCGCCCCGATTTTAAAAGTTTTTAGATTGGCGTGAAAATGAGCGCCATACATTCTGTTAAACAATGCGTTTCGTTTTTTCAGTTCCGTTTCGGTTCGATGTAGTCCTGTATTGTAAAGAGCGCCCTCAAAAGCGAAAATATCCGGTTCTACTTCCACAACATTTCCGTCAAAAAACCGATGTCCGAAGAAAATTGAGCCGCTATATTTGTAATTTCCTAATTGTAATGCTATTCCTCGTAAAAAGTTGCTTTGACTCATAGCCGTAACCGGACGCTGCACGGTTCCTGTTTTTCTAATCTCTCCCGAACCGCTGTTTATAAAGCCATTACCCATAATCAATCCCTGTCCGAAATGCAATCGGTAATCACCTGCAATTAACGACTGTAAAATACCGATTTTTTTTACTTGCAAATGAAAAGAATAAAATCCAAATCCTTGTTTTTGAGAGTCTTTAAAAAACGCTTCGCCGGCGTTTTTCTTCCCTGCAAAACCCAAAGTAATATACTCGCTTGCCGTAAAATTATACCGAAAGGCATACTGTTGCGGAGTTCCAACATAATGCGTGTTTCTGTGCTTATCGTAACCGGCTTTCTTTTCCAATATTTGTGAATAACGAATGAGTAATTTCTGCTTGGGTCTCTTAAATAATGATTTAAAAGATAGTTTCCGTTCTTTATCAACAGCGGTAGCAAGAATATAATTTTCAATTTGTTGTACATATTCAACGGTAAAGCCCTCTACCGAAGCCAACTCGTAAATGGTAACTAAGAATCCCTTTTCGGCAATATATTTTTGGAGTTGATAATATTGATAATCAGACATTTTTAATATGGAAAACGCTATTTCAGGTGGCAAGTCATTGATATTAATTTTTTCTTGATTTTCATAAAATTCCGACAGTTCTTCAACAAAATCGTTTTCATCTTCAATATCAGTGGTTTCGATTTCTTCGATGAGGTTGTCTTCCAAATTGATACGGGTAAAAGTGGTGTCAATTTGCGCTTGGAGAGCGATGGGGAGGAGAAGGAGGAAGAGGAGGAGGTTTTTCATAGGGGTAGTTTTTTCTGTGAACCTCCGTGTACTCTGTGTCTCTGTGCTGTAATCTAACACAGAGACACAGAGTACACAGAGGTTCACAGAGTTCCGTTAATTTTTCGGCGAATGCCATCTTTAAGTTGTATTACATTGAAATTAATAAGTAAGCCTAATCTCATTCCTGAAAGTTTTAAATAAGTTAGTAATTGAAATTCATGAATGGGTAATATGGTTTCTACAGTTTTTAGTTCTAATATTATTTTGTTTTCTACTAAAATGTCAATGACAAAAGTTTTCCCTAATCTGTTCCCTTTGTAGCAAAGCGGAAGTTGTACTTGTTGTTTTGCGAATAATCCAATAGATTTCAATTCCTCCAACAAACAGTATTCATAAACAGATTCCAATAAGCCGGGACCAAGTTCCTGATGAACTTCAATAGCCGCTTTGATAATTTTACCCGAAATATTATTATATTCTAATGCTACCATATTACTCCGTATTACTACTCTGTGAACCTCCGTGCCCTCTGTGTCTCTGTGCTAAAAACCACACCCTTACCCCCACCCCCGGCGAGAACCCCACCCTGTAATCAAAACTTCCACCCATATCAAATTGCAGCCTCTTCCACCAAAATGAAAATTGGATACCCACTTTCTTTAAGGAACAATCCATTAGAAACCCATAAAATTTGTCTTTAAAACAAATCGTTCCGTTTATATCAAAGAACCCGGGCAACTGTTTAGAAGCTGCCACTGCCAGCAGTACTTTTTCATTGAGTTTGTAATCCAGCATCAAAACATATAACATAGGTATTGCTTCTTTCCCTGTGATTCCATACTTTAAATTAGCGGGATTATATGCCGAAACGCCAATACCAACCTTTTGCGAAATTTTTCCATAAAGCGATAAATCGAAAGTAAAAGAACCTTTTTGATGATATCCTTCTACGTGATGCAAAAGATAATGCACTTGCAAGCCAAAAGAGACTCGTTTGGCAAACTCACGCGCGTAGCCGGAAGATAGGGTTAGGATTCCATATTTGGTATATCCAAAATGGGAGACATTTAGCGCTACTGCGTTTCCTTTTACATTATAACTTCCTGATACTGTTGCAGTACATAATTCTTTTAGTAAAAATTGATTTTGAGAAAAAAAGGCAATGTTTCCCCCTGAAAAAAAACTGTGTACCGAAAAGTTTTTATCTTTTTTATGAAAAAGGAAATAATTGGTAACCGAAAGTTGCTCCCCTTGAGCAAAAATAAATAATGTGTTGAGGTAAAAGAGTGGCATTAAATACCAACCAATGAGTAATTTACGAGACATGGCAGTTAGATTTAGTTAGTAGCAGTAATTCGCGGCAAATATACAACGCAAAAAACGGTTTTCGGAAAAAAATGTGATTTTTTTTTAAATCAGATTTTCAATCCTTAGATTAATCGTTTTTCTTTACTTTATAATCGTAATTCTCACCGTTTTATTGTTGTTTCTGATAATATAAACGCCAACGGGGAGGTTTAGGCTGAGGGTTTCGATTTCGTGGTT
>Ga0268262_10000388_pt1 | contig 58655 bp, 43 predicted proteins | sample TergutNc150P3_FD_190354 | JGI IMG/M metagenome (GOLD analysis project Ga0268262, IMG submission 190354) | Nasutitermes corniger P3 segment gut microbial community from laboratory colony in Florida, USA - Nc150 P3 (SPAdes) (version 2) | ecosystem: Host-associated > Arthropoda: Insects >... | reverse complement strand
CGGCGTGGCTTTTGTTAAACCCGTATCCGGCGAAAGGAACGAGCATATCGAAAATCGCTCCCGCCCTTTGCTCCGAGTAGCCCTGTTTTGCCGCTCCTTCCAAAAACGGGATTTTTTCTCCGTCAAGGATTTCTTTTTTCTTTTTTCCCATAGCGCGGCGAAGAAGGTCCGCTTTTCCCATGCTGTAACCCGCAATAATTCTCGCCACTTCCATAACCTGTTCCTGATAAACGATAACGCCGTAAGTTTCTTTAAGGATTCCTTCCAGGCTTGGATCGGGGTATGTTATCGGAGCTTTTCCGTTCTTACACTCCACAAAGCGGGGAATAAACTGCATGGGGCCGGGTCGGTACATAGCGTTTAACGCCGTTAGGTCTTCTATCGACGCCGGTTTTGTCTGTCTTAAAATATCCTGCATTCCGTCGGAGGCGAACTGGAAAACGGCGTGGCTTTTTCCTTCACCTAGCATCTTAAAAGTTTTTTTGTCATCTTCGGGTATGTCTTCTATGTTAAAACCGGAATATTTGCCGCCTCTCTGGCGGATTAATTCTTTTGAGTGTTTAATGATATCAAGGTTTTTAAGTCCCAAAAAATCCATTTTAACAAGACCGCATTCCTCAAGGAAGTTCATGCTGTACTGGGTGGCGATGTTGCCGCCTTTTTCTTCCCTTTCCTGAAAGAGAGGAACCAGTTCAATAAGCGGTTTTTTCCCGATAACGATACCGGCGGCGTGTATGCTTGAATGGCGGTTAAGCCCTTCCAATTTACCCGCTATGGCAAATAACTCTGTAAAACGGGGATCGACTTCCAGTTCTTTAAGGCGGGGTTCTTCATCTTTTGCTTTTTCCAGGGTAATTTCCGGATCAAACGAGATAAGTTTTGTTATCATCTCCGATTCGGAAATTGATATTCCCAATACCCTCGCTACGTCTTTTATAACGGCTTTCGCTCCAAGCGTTCCGAATGTGATTATCTGCGCTACCCTTTCCTTGCCGTAAGTTCGAGTAACATAATTTATCACTTCTTCACGCCCTTCATTGGCGAAATCAATGTCAAAATCGGGCATGGAAATACGTTCGGGATTTAAAAAGCGCTCGAATAAAAGGCCGTATTTTAAGGGGTCGATATCCGTAATACGCAGGGAGTAAGCGACAATTGAGCCTGCCCCCGATCCCCGGCCGGGGCCTACGGGAATGTCTTTTCCTTTGGCGTAATTGATGAAATCGGCGACGATAAGAAAGTACCCGGTGTACCCCATGTTGATTATCGTATCAAGTTCATAGTCCGCTCTTTTTTTAATTTCTTCCCATTTTTTTAAATCGCCTTCCTTTACTTTAGCGTAACGTTTTTCAAGCCCTTCCGCCGTAAGATGCCTTAAATAAGCGCCGGGTTCCTTAAAACTTTCCGGAATTTTAAATTCGGGAAGATACTGAGGCAAGTCTTTGGTTTCTATTTTGGGAACGTCCGCATTGCACCGACGCGCGATTTTTACCGTGTTTTCAACCGCCTGCGGATATTCGGCGAAAATTTCCGCCATTTCATCGCCTGTCTTAAAATAAAACTGATCGCCGAAATATCTTTTTCGTTTTTCCTCGGTGCGGACTTTTCCTGTTCCGATACAAAGAAGAACGTCATGCGAAATATAATCGTCTTTGTTAAGATAATGGACGTCATTTGTGGCTACAAGAGGAATGCCCGTTTTTTGGGAAATTTTAGTTACAGCTTCGTTAATGTCCTTTTGGGATAACTCACTTCCCCTCAACCCTCCCGCAGGAATTCCGTGATCCTGTATCTCAAGGTAAAAATTGGGGTTTCCTTCATTGTCTTTGCCGAATAAGTCACGGTAGTAAACGGCTTTTTTTTCAGCTTCGTCAATTTTTCCGGCCTGAATGTAACGGGGAATTTCCCCGCTTGCGCAGGCGGAAAGAGCGATCAGCCCTTCACGGTATTTTGATAAAAGCTCTTCGTCTATTCTGGGCCTGTAATAAAAACCTTCCGTGTACGCAAGGGAGCATAATTTTACAAGGTTAAAATAGCCTGTTCTATTATAGGCGAGAAGAACAAGGTGGTAGTATTTATTTTCGTTCTCAGAGCCTTTTTTTTCATGGCGTGACGACGGAGAAACATAGACTTCGCAGCCGATTATTGGCTTTACGGGGGTTTTTCGTTTTTTATGGCCGCAGGCGGCGATAAAATCCATAACGCCGAACATATTGCCGTGATCCGTAAGGGCAAGGTGGGTCATTCCAAGTTCTTCCGCCCTGTCCGCCAATGACATTACGGACACAGAAGCGTCGGCGAGAGAATAATCGGAATGAACGTGGAGATGAACAAATTCGACCATGCAACCGAATTTTACAATGAAAAAAATTAATTTTCAATAGACCTTATTTTGCGGGGTATAACACTACTTGAACCGGGCCGGAGGTTGTCATATCACGGCATAGTGACTGTATGTCTTCGGGGCGGACTGCCTTTATAGCGGCGGGTCTGGCGTTAAGACGGCTTAGGGGCGTGTTGTAAAGCACCGACGAGTTGGCGAAACTTTGGGCTATATGCAGGTTTCTCTGTATGGATTTCTCATGCTCCATAAGCAGGGCTTCTTTGGATTTATTTACGGTATCCTGATTTAAAGACTTTGAGTAAATTTCCGTTATGCGATCTTTAACAGCGGCGATTAGCTCGTTTACACGGGCGGGATTGCACTGGAAATAAACACTTAGCCTGTATTCGCCTTTGGGTATTGTGGAAACCGCCGCACCTGCGGAAATTGAATATACTCCGCTTAGTTTTTCACGGATTTCGTCGGTTAAAAGGATGTCAAGGTATTCGGTAAGAATCGCCGCAGTTTGATTTTTGCTTTCGTCAAAAGCCGTAGGGCCGGGAGCGAACCAGCCGAGGAACACGGTACAGCGGTCTTCTTTTCCTTTGTAAAGATTTTTTTCCTGTTTTTCAGGGCGGGTAATTCCCGGATCTATCCATGTGTTCATTGAGGGGGCGTTCGGGATTGAGGCGATATAAATAGAAGAAAGTTCCTTTATTTCATTTACATTCAGGTTTCCCGTAAACACAAAGGTATAGTCGGCGGGATTTACGCACCTGTTGATAAACGATAACGCCTGTGCGGTGGAAATTTTATCCAGATCGGAAAGTTCCAAAGGCTTAAAACGGGGATGGCTGCTGTTTATTATTTTGCTTAACTCGCGCGAAAAATAATTATCCGGGTCTTCTTCCTGATGGGCAAGGGTTGTTCTGTATTGATCGATCATGGCGGCTACTGCCCTTTCGTCCAATTTTGTTTTTGTAAAGAAAAGGTATAACATTTCAAAAAGAGTCTTTATATCTTTTGCGGTGGACGCACCCTGAAAACCCCGGTAATAAGCTGAAGTCCAGAAAGAACTTGAAACCTGTTTTCCGGCAAGGCGGTTCACAAGTTCTATTCGCGAATAAGGGCCAAGCCCGCTCGCCGCCGCCATTTCAGAGGCAAGGTCTGCGGAAATATGTTCATTTTCGGGGGCGTTTACGGTTCCGCCTTTCGCCATTGCGTACATAACAATCTCGTTGTTTTTGTTCGGCGTCTCTCTTAAAATTACTTTTGCTCCGTTGCTTAATGTAAAAAGCAGGGCTCCGGTTTCCTTGTCCGCTATTTCGTTTGTAATACCGCCTTTTTGCGGAACAGCATCCAGTAATTGATCGTTTACGGTTTCTTCTTTTCTGGGAGTAATTACCGCCTTTTGTGTTTCGGCAAAAATTTCTTTTATGCGTTCTTTGGAAGGAAGGGACGCTTCCTCGGCCTTGGGAGAAATTAAAAAAACCGTGCAGTCGTTATACGAAAAATATTTTTTAGAGGCCGCCTGTATTTCTTTTAAGCCGATTCCGGGAAGCATGGCGTTAACGGCTTCCATTTCCCATTCAATATCCGCCATGTCTTCACCGTATAAAAAGTAGGAAGTAAAATTTCTTACATAAGAACGGGAGTCACGCCTGTCTTTTTCCGATAACTGTTTTTCCATGTAAGAGACAAGGTTTAACTTTGCCCTGTCTAATTCGCTTTGGGTAAATCCGTAACGGCGCATGGCTTCTTTTTCAAGAAGGAGTTCACGCAGGGCGTTTTCGGCGCTTCCTGTTTTAGGCTCGGTTCCAATCGTATAAAAGCGGGAATTTTCCGCCCAACGCCAGATGCCGCCCCATGAACCTGTTGAAGCGGAACCGGGATCGTCGGAAGCTTCCTCAAAACGCATGCTCAGCATAGTATCAATTAAAAAATCAAGTACGGTTTCACGGTAATAGCCGATAGTGCCTCTTTGCGATCCCTGCTTTTGTTTGTAATAAATCATAAAACTTGAGGAAGCAAGTTCGGGGTCTGTAATAATTTCTACCTGAAAATTGCCGTTTTTGGGCGGAGGCAGTTCGTATTTAGGGCGCATAACAGGCGCCGCGGAGGCGGGCATATTGAAATGACGGGTAAGGCTTGCTTCAAGCGCTTTGCCGTTAAAGTCGCCTACGAAAACAAGAGCCATATTACCGCTTGTGTACCAGTTATCGTAAAAACCTCTTGCCTTTTGCTGTGTCATGTTCTCGATTACTTCGGGCAGGCCTATAACTTCACGGTTTGCGTAGGCGGAACCGGCAAAAAGTACGGGAAGGGTAATTTTCCGCACCCTTTCCATTGCGCCTAACCTTGAGCGGAGTTCCTCCAGAACGACAAGGCCTTCGCTTTTTATATCTTCGGGGTTAAATTTTACCGTATAGGTCCAATCGTCAAGAATGGCGAGCGCCCTGTCGGGAATGTATTTAACGCCCTGCCTGTTTTCTACGGGGACATCAAAGTGATAAACCGTTTCGTTATACGAAGTGTAGGCGTTAGCGTCGGCGCCGAAACGCATTCCCAAAGAACGCAGATATTCGATTAACTCTGTTTCGGGAAAACGGGAAGTGCCCTTAAACGCCAAGTGTTCTATAAAGTGAGCGAGTCCACGCTCATCGTCTTTTTCCAAAACAGAGCCGGCGTTTACCACAAGGGCGAGATTGGCACGGTTTTCGGGCATACGGTTTTCAAGGATAAAATAGCGAAGCCCGTTGGGGAGCGTTCCCGTTATAGCGGCGCTTGTAAGGGGGACTTTGTCCGTATCTTTGCCAAGGCCTGAAATTTCCGCCTGCGGAACGGATACGCAGGTTAAGACAAATGAAGATAATAATACTATCGCAAAAAGAAAAGATAAAAGTTTATTCTTTTTAATTTTTATCATGGGAATATTATACTATGATTTCGCCGATATAGTCTATTTCATCAATTTATTTCAGGGTTTGCCGGGAGGTCCTAAATAAATCGTAATCATTCCGGTTCTTTTATTGACGAATACGGGAGGAGGCTCGATATCGCCCGTTACGCTTTCCGTACCTACGGGGGTTTCGGGTTTAAGATTATTGCCGGCTATAACCATAGGGTTAGCGGCTTTGCCTTCCGTATTTATCTGAGAGGAAGCGCCCGCGGTTACCAGCAAATTCGCTCCCCTAGTACCTTTGAAGCTTACAATTCCGTTATTTACATACAGGTTGCGGGTGTCGAATTCAAAACTTGTGCCTCGCACGGAAGCGGTGGCGCTAGGACTTGCGACCGTTGTGTTCGCTCTTGTTCCGGCAGGGGGTTTTACGTCCACACGCACCCTTCCCGCCTGAAGGTTGACATTAAGGGTTTCGGCGTCGGATGCGGCGCTTATCTCCGTTAATGTAAGGCGGGTAAGAGGACGCACTGTAAGTTCGGTGCTTCCTACCTGAATAAGGACGGTGCTTTTAAAGCCTGTGGAAATCAATGTACTTTGATTTAATATGTCTCCGGCTTTAGCGGGCACGTAAACTTCGCTTCCCGGTTTTTTTAATTCCACCGTTCCGCTTAATTCCTTTATTAAGCCGTTCTGGGCAAAAATAACAACACTCATTATCATTAAACAAAACGCCAAAATTGCCTTTTTCATATTTTCCTCCTGTTAATATAATGTCAAAACAAGGTTTAATTCAACACGAATAATAGTTGCGGCTTTCGGATCCATGTTTCCAAGCGAAGGCAGGAAAGCTCCTCCTCCGAAATTTAACTGTATGTCCGAAACAGGATTCCACCATAAGCGCCCGAAAAATTCCGTTCCTACAATATAGCCGTTTTTTTCTTCGGAAGGGGACGGATACACGTAGGTTCCCAAATCGGTGCGTATAAAAGAAGAAGCGGAAAACCCTGCGGAAAAAGTTTTTCGAAAACGCCCAAGGTAATCAATAGAAACAATCGAAAGCCCTGAAAGTTTAGCGTCCAGAACATTGCCCTGATACACAGTGGTAAGAGGCGTAAACGCCGTAAAGGAACCGTTATCCGCAACTCCGCTTGAATAAATTCCCGACAGGGAAAGGCGGGACGAAGAGAACATATATGAGGCTCCCAGAGTACCCGCCATCGCCAAGCTGTTTTTTCCGGCGTATTCAACCATTTCTATGACCGCTCCGGCGTCAAAGATAAAGGAATCGACAGGATACGAAAGCTTTCCGGCGGCGTACTGGCTGTTAAGGTTATACTTTCCTTCTCCTGAAAGATCAAACTGGCCTATAAGGGCGACTTTTAACTGCGCTTTTTCAAATAATCCCTGATGTTCATATTCTACGGCGGAAACAACTCTGCGGGAGGCAAAATAAGTTTCCTGAAAATTTGAAAATTCAAAAGGAATATAATATGTATCCATATCTTTTTTTGTCATGGTAATGTTCGCTCTTTCTTTGTATAAAAGGCCCGTATACCAAACGCCGACACCGACGCTTCCGCCTCCCACGTCGATGGAGACATTCACTCCGTCAAAAAGGCCGGAGGCGATAAAGCCCAGCGGGTCCTGATAACCCATACGGCCGAATTTGAATTCACCGTTTCCGAAACTGTATGAAAAATCCGAACGCAGAAGTTCGGGGATTATGACAAAGATTCCGTTCGCCAATTCCGCTCTGGCGCTTGCCGAGATAAAAAGATTTCCGTTTTCCCCCACAGGCGAGGAAAATCTGGGGATAACAGCGCCTGAATAGTTTATATCGCCCGGTTCTTCCGTGCCGCCGCCTATAGAAATGGTTGTACCGGCGCTTTGATCCAGAAGAAGCCCGAAATTCTGAGAGTACAGGGAAAGGCACGGGAAAAGGGCAAGAATACACACAAATATTTTTAAATTTTTCACTGCTGATCCCCCAGTATTGTAAATTCCACCCTCCTGTTAAGCGCCATTCCTTCGGAGGTTTTGTTATCCGCTATGGGACGCTGTGAGCCGTAGCCTTTTACCTCAATTTCGCTTGCTTTGCGCACGCCCAGAGAAACCAGATAATTGGCGACCGCCTGCGCCCGTTCCAGAGAAGTTTTCATTCTGTCCTGTTCCGTTCCGGCAAGCGCCGTATGCCCGGAAATTAAAATTTTGCGCTGAGGGATATTTTTAAGTATTTGCGCTATATCACGGAGTTTTTTCTTTTCGGATTCGGGCAATTCCGCAGAGTTCGCCAAAAACTGTATATTGGAAAGGCTTATGGTAACGCCTTCGTCCGTAACACGGGCGGTGGTGTCGGTCATGGCAAGGGCTTCAAGCTGGGTTTTTATCTCTTGAACCATCTTTTTTTCCTGTTCCGCCGTCAGCTTTTCAGTGTGTATTTCCTCATCAGACGGAAGAGTGTTCTCATAAAGGGCAAGGAGCCTGTTTATCATAAACAAAAGAAGCTCGCCCGAGACCGCCATTGCCGGATCGGTTATGCCCTGAATTACATCTTTATATACAAGTTCATTGTAGGCAAAGTGGGGGCTTTTTGTTAAGGAAAATAAAATTCCGCCTTTGACATTGAAAGAGCGCATTAGAAGCAGGGATATTCCGTCGAGGCGGGCCGTCTCTTGCGCCTGAGTTTTTTTGGGAAGCCATGAGCGCCCGGAAGCGAAAGCGTAAGCCGCCTGCGGGTCTTTGAGTTTAGCGGCGTTAGACGCTTCCAGAGCGAAACGGGCCGCCTGCCCGTAATTGACGGATTGAGTTTTTAAAAGTTCTTCCAATTCCGCCGCAGTCTGAGCGAACAGCGGCAAGCAAAACAGGACAAAAAAAATAACGGCAAAAAACTTTTTAATCATTTGTTAAAAATTTGTACCTTTATAGTAATTAGGAGGAGCACTCATTGTTATTGTAATATCCTCGTTTCTTCCCGGTTTAATTTCAACGTCACTCTTACCTTGGGCCACATATTTACCTCTTGGTCCTTCCGTGGCGCATATTATTAATATCCACGTTCCGGGAACCATAGAACAAGCTACATTTGTACCGTATTTAACGACTCCCCTTCCGCCGACAATATTGTCTTTTGGTATTTTATCGCCTTCTTTATAAGTAGCTTTTACAAAATATATGTCATAGTAAAGAATGGTTAATTCAGTACCTGAAGCAATAGAAGCATCGGGGTTAATCGCTCTGCTATTACTACCCCCAGAAGTTTCGCTATCGCCGACTATGCGGATATTTACAATACCTTCGTCGCCTGCCCATGTGCTGCAGGCTCCAAGAACAAGAACGCTTATTATCAGGAACGCCAAACCAAGTTTTATTTTCATTATATCCTCCATTTTTTATTTATTAACATATTTATATGAGAATAATATACCACAGCCGAAAAAGAAAATTAAGCCCTTGCGGAGGGATTTTTGTCTGCTCGGTGCGTTACGGTTTTTTGTTTTTTGTCAAAGATGCTTGACATTTAGGCAAGGACGCGCAAAATGACAGACACCGAATTTTAGTGACAGTCATCAGGAGATTGTCAGAAAAGAAGCCTTTTTACCGCTTTACATTTTTTTTGCAGAAATATTACAATTTGTAATATGAGTGTAAAATACGCTGTTAACGAGGTTATTACTACCGCAAGACTCCCGGCAGATACAAGGAATAAGATCCTTGCCCTTGCCAAAATTAAAAAACCAAACAAAGTCCGAAATTATCATACAATCTCTGGAAATGTACTATGAACGTGAGGAAGGCGATATGGATTCTTTTTCTTTGGGAGAAACGGTTTTCGGAAAATACGGCTCGGGAGACGGCGACCGCTCTGTTACCTACAAGGAATGGATTAATAAAAAAAACTTAAGAGCAGATAAAAATATTTTTAAGTAATTTAAGCGTTAGTTTCATATCTTGCGGCGGTAAGATCGTCTACCTCCGCCATTTGGTAGTTTGTCACTTCTTTGCGGTGTTCTTTTTGGCGCTTTTCTTTCAGTTTTTCAAGCGTTTTAAGGTCTTTGGACGCTTCAAGATAAAGGGCGCGTTTTTCCTCAACTACAATTTCCGCCTGCGCCGCCTTTTCCATAAGACGCTCGGTTTCCTGATCCAGCCTTAAAATGTAATTGTTCCATTCGCCGATTTCATTTGTAGCGTTAAATCTTTGCGAGGCGGCGCTATGGCGTTTAACAGCGGTGGTTTTAATTTCGTTCTCTATCATGTTAAGATTGCTTATTGCCTGCCCAAGCTCGATTTTACATTCTTCTTCCTTAAACTTTCTTAGTTGCAGGACTTTTTGAAGATTAAAATTGAATTTTTTCATTGTCTATTTATTCCCAAACTGCCCATGCCCGGTATTGATGAGAACAGGGCGGCGACGCTGTTAAGGGCGTTTGTGGTATCCTGCTGTGTATTTTGCGCCTGTTGTTTATCTTTTTTAACTTGAGCGGGGCGGTCTTGAGAATTAAGTTTAGCGTTGTTATCTGTCATTTCTTCGGGAGGTATTTGAACGCCCGTTATTTCCGACATTGCCTTAAGCGTATCTTCAAGCGGGGAAGGTTCGTCAACCGCCTGCATAAGAAATTCCTCTATCGGACCGTGTTTGGCTATTGCTTCGTCTATATCGGGGTTGGAACCGTTGCGGTACGCGCCTACATTGATAAGGTCTTCAGCGTTAGCGTAAGACGCCATATTTTTGCGGATAACGCCTGCCGCCTGCTTGCTTGCGGGTCCCGATACTTTGGGAGCGAGACGGGAGATGCTTTGCAGTACGTCAATGGCGGGATAATGAAAGCCTTGAGCAAGTTCCCTTGAAAGAACTATATGCCCGTCCAGAATACCGCGCGCCGTATCCGCTACTGGTTCGTCCATGTCGTCTCCGTCCACAAGAACCGTATAAAATCCGGTTATGCTTCCCTTGTCGGAAGTGCCGGATCTTTCAAGAAGTTTCGGCATGGAATCGAACATGCTTGGAGGATATCCTCTTTGCGCCGGAGGTTCTCCTGCGGCAAGCCCTATTTCCCTCATGGCACGGGCAAAGCGTGTAACGGAATCGAACATCAGCATTACGTCGTTGCCCTGATCTCGGAAATATTCGGCGACCGCAGTCGCCACATAAGCTCCTCGGAAACGCATAAGAGGCGGAGAATTGGAAGGAGTTACTATCAATACGCTTCGGGCGAGACCCTCAGGACCAAGATCGTTCTCTATAAAGTCATTTACTTCCCTGCCTCGCTCGCCAATCAGGGCTACTACGTTAACATCGGCGCTTGTGTTACGCGCGATCATGCCAAGAAGAGTTGATTTGCCGACGCCGGAGCCTGAGAAAATGCCAAGCCGCTGGCCTTTGCCTACGGCGAGAAGCCCGTCTATGGCACGCACTCCCGTTGTTATGCGTTCCGTTATCCGCCTTCGCTTTAATGGATCAGGGGGGCTTGCAAGGGCGGGATACATGGCTACGGCGTCAATATCGCCCTTGTCGTCTATAGGGGTTCCGAACGCGTCAAGCACTCTTCCTAAAAGTTTGTTTGATACGGGCACTTCAAGACGGGAACCAAGGGCTATTACCCTGTCGCCTACTTCAAGCCCGTCCGTATCCTCAAAAGCCATAAGCTGAACTATCTCGTCTTTTAATCCCACAACTTCGGCTTTTAGCTGTCCTTTTCCTCTCGGGGCTATGATTCTGCAAATCTCCCCTATTATAGCCTGCGGGCCGTGACTTTCTATTAAAAGTCCTTTAACATTAATTATCTTTCCGACGCATTTTATAGGATCGGTGCGTTGAGCGGTTTCAAAATATTTTTCAAAAATTGCGGTTTCCACAGCCCCCTCCCATTAAAGGCATGCGTTATCTGACGCTAATTACTATGTTATCTTCATTTGTTTATCGGTATCTCTTCTGCCTTTGGTTCCCATAGTAGCAAGAGCGGCAAGAGCGGCGGATGCGGTAAGAGCGGCGCTTGCGGCAGGAGACATTTCCATTTCATTACTTTCTTCTTTTTTGCTTTCTTCCTTTTTGCCGGCTTCGTTGTTTTTGTTGATCTTGTCAATTAAACTTGTAGATGCCGCCAGTTCGCTTTCAAGATTCGGGGTGCGGTTAATCGGCGGCTTTGAATTTTTTATCGGGGACAATTCCAGAATCTTGCTTTCCAATTCCGCAAGCTGGCTGGAAATACGCGCGTCAATCTCGCCGAATTCGGTTTGTATAATACAGCCGCCCTTATCGACTGTTGTGTCTTCCATTATTTGAATGTCTTTAACGCCCTCGACAAGTTTGATAAATTCTTCTTTATGCTCTGTCGCAAGCTGTAAGTCTTCCATATTAACCTTGATAAGGCAAGTTCCTTTTGATTTTACCTTTCGCAGGGCTTGAATTATATTGGAGATAATTACGCCTTCCTGATTTTCTGAAATTACCTTGACTACCTTGCGTGAGATAAGAAGAACAAGATCGATTATTTCTTTCTCGGTTTCGGCAAGGATTTCTCCTCTTTTGTTCTGCGCCCTTTCAAGCATTGTCTGCGTACGGGCGACAAGCCTTTCCACTTCCGCCTTGCCTTCGGCGAAACCGGCTTCTTTGCCTTCTTCCCTGCCCTTGTCCTGCGCCGCTTTAAGTTCTCCGTCAAGGGTTTTTCTTACCTCGGTTTCCATCTCCTTTGTTTTTTTCTTGGTGTCATCAAGCATTTTCTGAGCGTCATCTTCCGCTTTTTGTTTTACCGATTGCGCTTCACTTGTTTTACTTTCTATTTCCTGTTGAGCCGTATTCTGAGCGTCCTGAATAATCATTTCCGCCTGCGCTTTAGCGTCGGCGATCATTCTTTCTCTTTCTACTTCCCAATGAGCCTTAAACGCCTCGGCCTCACGGCGAAGATCGTCCGCTGTAGGGCCTGTGTATTCCTCAACATCGTCAAGATCTTCGACCTCTTCCACTTTCGGCGCCAAATGAGCAATTTCAGAAAAAGATGTGGGAGGCTCAATGACCATTTTTTCCGGCAGCGCTGTAAGTTCTTCAGGTCTGAATACGGCCTTCAGCATAAAATACCCTCTTAATAAAAATCATTTCCGGGGCTTTAATTAAAACCCCGGAAATTTTCAAACACGTAATACTTTCGCGTTATACAACCAATTCGTCTTCTCCGGCGCGCGCAACGACGATTTCGCCCGTATCCTCCAGGTGGCGGATAATGGATACAATCTTCTGCTGCGATTCTTCTACGTCCTTCAAGCGTACCGGCCCCATATACTCCATGTCTTCCTTGAGCATACTCGCCGCGCGCTTTGACATATTCTTGAATATCTTGTCCTGCACTTCCGAGTCGACCGATTTGAGCGCTTTCGCAAGCTCCTGTGAGTCGACTTCGCGCATAACCTTCTGAATGGCGCGGTCGTCGAGCATAACGATGTCTTCGAACACGAACATTCTCTTTTTGATCTCTTCGGCAAGCTCTGGGTCTTCGTCTTCAAGGGCCTCGATGATCTGTTTTTCAGAGGCACGGTCTACAAGGTTAAGGATTTCAACGATGCTTTCTACGCCGCCCGCCGCCGTGTAGTCTTCGCTTGACAGCGACGACAGTTTCTTTTCAAGAACACGCTCAACTTCACGCAATACTTCGGGACTTGTTCTATCCATTGTGGCGATACGTCTGGCTACATCGCTCTGTACCTCGTGCGGCAGGTTTTGCAGAATAATCGAAGCCTTGTTAGGTTCAAGGTAAGCGAGGATAAGCGCGATTGTCTGCGGGTGCTCCTGCTGAATAAAGTTCAAAAGGTGAGCGGGGTCCGTTCTTCTTATAAAATCGAAAGGACGCACCTGAAGGCTTGAAGTTAAACGGTTGATAATGTCGATGGCTTTCTGGCTTCCAAGGGATTTTTCCAAAAGTTCCCTGGCGTAGTCGATACCGCCCGTGGAGATGAACTGGTTCGCCATCATCAGTTCCTGGAATTCCTGCAAGATGGCGTCTTTCTGTTCCGCGTCTATTGTCTCAAGACGGGCAATTTCGAAGGTTAAAGTTTCAATTTCATCCTCACGCAGATATTTGAATATCTCCGCAGAGATTTCCGATCCGATGGTTACAAGGAAGATAGCCGCTTTCTGGCGTCCGGTATATTCTTTTACGCCTTTCTTTTTGCTTGAGGCTGTAGACGCTCCCGGCATTAAAGTTGTTTTTCCCATTTTTTATTCCTCCAACAACCATGTTCTGATGAGCTGAGCCGCATCGTCCGGATGTTCTTTCGCCATGTTGATGACGCTTTCCATAAGTTCCATCCTGTTGCGCTCTTCCAGTGAGATGGATACTTCCATCCCCTCCTGTTCCGCCTCTGCCATAGCGCTTTCCCGCAGCATCTGTTCGCGTCTTGCCCGCTCTTCTTCCGCAAGCCTTCTGCGCCTTTCCATCTCGCGCGAGATCGCTCTGAATAATATAAATCCAAATAACAATAATGTCAAACCGGCAAGGAAAACAAGAACTGTCGTCTTTAGCTGTTCCTGCCTTTGAATCGCCGCGTCTTCCTGTTTGAATTGTTCTGATCTGTCGACTTTTATATTAGTTACCGAAACATCATCTCTTCTTATGGCGTCGTAACCTATAGCGTTCTGAACCAATAATTTAGCGTCGGCCAAATCTTTATCCGAAACAGGAACATATTCACGCTGAGGATCGTCAGGATTGACTATCTTTTTTCCTTTTTCGTCATATTTCGGCCTATTTACTCCGTCAATATTAACAGAAACTGTTTTGCGGAGTATTTTAGGGGCTCTTTCTCCTTTGGTATCCTGATGGCTCCATTCGTGGTTTGTCACTTCCGTATCCTGATTCATTTCACCGTAAAGGTTTTGCATATCCTTGAAAGCCGGAGGCGTCTGCCCCTCAACCCCTGAAGGTCCTTCCGGGTTTATTCCCGTTCCTTTCCATTTTGTAGAGGATGTGGATTTCGAAGCGTCAATTGTCATTGTTCTTTCCGAATCGTCATAAGGAAGACCGGGTGTACGTTCTTTTATCATGGTGGGAAGAAGTTCTTTTTTTTCATAGGTTTCCTGATCAAAACCTATTTCATAATCTACTTTAAGATTCCTTACACGGTCTTTGGTAAAAGTACTTTGAAGCAAGCTAAGCACAAGCTCCCCATCCTTTTTTTCCATCTCACGCTTGTATTTAGCCTGACGCTCGGTAAGGGCCTGCTTGTCAAATTCCTTCATTCCCTCAAAATCGTTAAGCTGAAGGCCTTTATTATCCGTTATCGTGATGTTTTCTTCCTTTAACCCTTCTATTGCGGTTATAAGAAGTTTTTGTATACCCTCAATTTTTTTCCTGCCTTGGCTTTGGGTAATGTCGCTTCCGGGTGTCGGAATAATGGTTACGGACGCGCTTACCGGGTTTTGCTGGGTGGTGAATAGTTCCTCTTTCGGAAAAACAATACCAATTTTCACATCATCAATGCCGTCAATAGCTTTTAAGTTTTCTTTTATCTGATTCGTAAGAGACCGTTGGAATTTTTTATTGCGCTCAAAATCGGTAGTTGTCCAACTTTCCGTATCAAATATTTGCCAGGGCTTGGCGTTGGCGGGAACAAGGTCTTCCCTTATCAATATGGTCCTCATGCGCTTCGCCGTCGCCTGATCGGCAACCTGCACAACGCCGTCCGGAGAAACGGTGGTAGTTACTCCTTCCTCATTGATCCTTTGAACAATTCTTTCAAGGACGTCTGTATCCCTGATTTGAACGTTGAATACAGGCGCCAAAATAGGAGTCGCCGAAACCCTGAAGAGCATAATAATGCCCACGATAATGGCGACAATTACAGCGAGAAAAATTCCCCTCTGCCGCATAGACCAATCCGCCCAGAAACCGACGGCTTTGGCTAAGATTTTTTTTAGAAACTCGTTCATATATCCCCTCCCAGGTATATTTTTATCTTGTGTTAATTATATCTTTCCAGCCCTGAACCAAACGGTTCAAAACATTTCTTGTAATATTAAGCGCCATGCCGGCTTCGGCCTGGGCAATTGTTATGTCATGGATATCAACCGTATCGGGATTGATAATCGCCTCTTTTTCAAGGTGTTTAGCGAATTGATCGGCGCCTGATACCTTATCCAGAGCCTGAAGCATAGAGTGTTCAAAAGTGCCAGCCCTTGTTACGTGGCTTGCGTCAATTTTTTTCTCCAACGCTATTACTTTGTTTCCGCTGCCGAAATACGGGCTGTCCGGCGGCATTATGTGCTTTGGATTGGTAAGCCGCATTTGCACGGCGTAACTTTTCGCTCCTGCGGCGCTTATAAAAGCCTCGTTACCGAATATTTTCATTTTCCCCTCCCTGTTTTACCTTATCTTGAGCCTATGTCCAAAGCGCGCTGAAACATCGCCTTTGAGCCTTCGATTATCGCTCCGTTCGCCTCATAAGAGCGTGAAGCGGAAATCATATCCACCATTTCCGTAACGACATCCACGTTCGGCATTTCAACATAACCTTCCCTCGGGCCGGATTTTATAGCGTCCGGGTGGGTAGGATCCCATACCAGACGGTTCGGATTTTTTTCCGAATTGTCTTTTTGAATTTCTACAACCCTTACCCCTCGTCCTATTCCGTTATCCATGTTTTCGGGAAGGAAAGGAGAGCGCCAGTAGGGGCTTTCTACTCTCGGACGCATAATAACACGGCTGCGCCTGAAAGGGCCGCCTTCGTCTGTCCGTGTGGTATTCACGTTCGCCATGTTATCGGCGATTACGTCAAGCCTTACCCTGTCGGCGCTTAAGCCTGTGGCGGCTGTATTTATCGAATTAAATAATCCCATTTAACTACCCTCTTAATACCTGATTTATCTGGCTGAATTCAAACGCCGCTGCCTGCGCCAAAAGCGTATAGGTCATCTGGTTCCGGTTAGCGAGCATTAATTCCTGTTCCGGATCAACATTGTTCCCGTTGTTGTTGTATGTGCTGGTATAATCAAATACACGGCGTATCTGCACATCCCTGTAATCCCTTTCCTTCCAGTTGGGGATATGTTTGGGATTGGTAAGGTTAAGCATTAAAGCCGGTCTTTCTTTTTCGGAGTCAAGCGCCTTTTTAAGTTCGCTTTCAAAATTAACCTCATGCCTTTTAAAGTTTGGAACCGTGGCGTTGGCTATATTGTTGGAGATTACGTCACGGCGTACCGTTTGAGCGTCCATTGCCCGGTGCAGTAAATCTATTGTTTTAGCAAATGTATTCATTAAAATTCCTCCCTTTTTAGCATCGGCAAAAGCCGAAACCCCCTTTATAGAATATATCTGCCAAGATCCTGATCCTTGACGATTTCGGCCAGTTTTTGATTGACATAATCAACGGTTATATAAATATTTGCGGGGGCAATATCGGACGCCTCAAAGGACAATTCCTCCAGAAGGGCTTCCATTATGGTATGAAGCCGCCTTGCCCCTATATTTTCCAGTTTCGAGTTAACATCGGCGGCAAGAGCCGCAAGGTGTTCTATAGCATCGGGCGCAAAGTTGATTTTTACGTCTTCCGTGGCAAGAAGCTCGGTGTACTGCCTTATAAGGGCGTTTTTAGGTTCTGTAAGGATACGCAAAAAATCCTCTTTGCCGAGGGAATCCAATTCCACCCGCAATGGAAAACGCCCCTGCAATTCGGGGATAAGGTCAGAAGGCTTGCTTACGTTGAAAGCTCCGGCCGCTATAAAGAGAATATGATCTGTATTGACAGGTCCCCATTTTGTGTTTACCGTAGCGCCTTCGACAATTGGAAGAATGTCACGCTGTACGCCTTCTCTGGAAACATCGGGGCCGCCTCCCCTGTCGCCTTTTACGGCTATTTTGTCAATCTCGTCTATAAAGATAATGCCTGTCTCTTCCACTCTCTGGCGGGCTTCATCGCTTACCCTGTCACGGTCTACAAGTTTTTCCGCTTCTTCGGCTTTAAGTATCTCCCTTGCCCTTGCGACAGTAACGACTTTCTTCTTCTTTCCGCCGCCAAAGAAACCTGCGATTCCGGAAAGACTGCTTTCAAGCTCTTCCATGCCCGCTCCCATCATTTCTATCGTCGGAAATTGAGGGTTCTGGTTTACCATAAGTTCCACAGGCCTGTCTTCAAGTTTGCCCTCACGCAGCATTACCCTGAATTTTTCCCTTGTGGCTTTAAATTTTTCATCTTCGCCGTCATTCAAAGGCTCTTCTTTTTCCTGATTATTTTTTTCCTCTTCATTTTCTTCGTCTTTATTGTTAATAAAAGGAATTCCAACCTGTAAAGTTGTCCCGATAATGCTTCCGTTTGAATTTTCCGGGTTTATCGAAAAAGCGCCCATCGGCCTTACAACGGGTTTCATTTTTTTATCTTTCGGTTTTTTGGAATTTGTCGGAAGCAGTAAATCAAGAAGCGCCTCTTCCGCGCGTTTTTCCGCTTCCTGTAAAACGGTTTCCTGCATTTCCTGCTTTACCATCTGAAAACCCGCCGCCATAAGGTCTCTGATCATGGATTCAACATCCCTGCCGACATAGCCTACCTCGGTATATTTTGTCGCCTCTACTTTTAAAAACGGAGAGCCAGCGAGTTTGGCGAGGCGGCGAGCGATTTCCGTTTTTCCAACCCCTGTGGGGCCTATCATAAGAATGTTCTTGGGCGCTATATCTTCACGTAATTCGGGATCAAGCTTCAAGCGCCTTATGCGATTTCTTAACGCCACCGCTACCGCCCTTTTAGCCTTTTTCTGGCCTACGATATATTTATCCAGTTCAGACACGATTTCTTTCGGAGTAAGTTTGTTTACCTTTTCGTCCGCCGTCTTGTTTTCTGTCATTAATTTAATTCCTCTAATGTTATTTGCACATTTGTATAAATACAAATGTTACCTGCTATTTTCAGGCTTTTCTCCGCTATTTCGGCGGCGGAAAAATTGCCGCTTTCCAGAAAAGCTAAAGCCGCCGCATACGCGTAATTGCCGCCGGAACCTATCGCAAGAGCGTTCTCTGCCGGTTCTATCACATCCCCCGTGCCTGAAATAAGCAGGGTCTTCGTTATATCCGCCACCAGTAATAACGCTTCAAGCCGCCTTAACGTCCTGTCTACACGCCAGTCCTTGGCGAGTTCCACCGCCGCCCTTAACAAATCGCCTGAGTATTCTTTAAGCTTCGCCTCGAATCGGTCAAAAAGGGTGAAGGCGTCGGCGGTAGCTCCGGCGAATCCGCACAGCACTTTTCCGTCCATAAGGCGGCGCACTTTACGGGCGTTGTTTTTCATAACAGTCTCGCCCATTGTCACCTGTCCGTCACCCGCCATTGCGACCTTTCCGTCTTTTCTTACGGCGATTACGGTAGTTGATTTTATATCAGGCCTATATCGCATCTTTCGCTCCTTTTTTCTTTGAACCGTGCGGATGGGCTTTTTTGTAAACCTTCTTAAGATTTTCAAGATTTACATGCGTGTAACGCTGAGTTGTGGAAATGCTTGAGTGTCCTAGCATCTCCTGAACAATGCGCACGTCGCAGCCCGAATTTACAAGATGAGTCGCGAAACTGTGACGCAGCGAGTGAGGGTGGATATTTTTTCCAAGCCCGGATTGCTGCGCGTAACGTGAGATTATCCAGCGAACTCCCGGAACGGAAATCGGCTTTCCTTTCCTGCTTATAAAAAGAGAACCCTGTCTCGGGTTAATTCCGAACATTGCAAGCCGTGAAGCCCGTGCCGGCAGATATTCCGCAATGGCTGTTTTCGCTTCTTCGGAGAAGAACACATACCTTTCTTTGCCGCCCTTTCCCGTAATACGGGCTTCATCCAGCGTATAGGTAATTGTTTCCATGCAAAGAGACACAAGTTCGGAAATACGCAGCCCTGCCGAATACATGGTTAAGATCAGCGCTTTGTCCCTTTCAGGCCAAAGTATGCCGACTGTATCCGGCAGTGCCGCAAAAGAAGCCATCTCTTTTTCCCAAAGAACGCTTGGCAGTTTAACAGGCGTTTTAACATTTTTTAACGCCGTACACGGGTTATCCGCTCTTTTTTTCATCCGCACCTGCCAACGGTAATATCCGCGGATTGAAGAAAGACAGCGGTTTACGCTTGCCGCCGCCATGCTTTCGGCGGACAAGTCCGCTATAAATTTTTGCACCTCGTAATGAGAAGCGTTATCTGGATTTATCCCGTTATTTGCGCAATAACTTTCATAATGGGACAGATCATTGCTGTACGCTTCAAGCGTTCTCTCCGAACAGCCGCGCACGGAGGAAAGGTACGATAAGTATTCCTTAATTGCCGTCTCCATATTTACTCCTCCTCGTCCGCGCTGTGCAGATAATCACACTCGGGATTTATACACAATTTATGGGCTCCGTTTTTCTTGTCGTATTTTTCCACAAGGAAGAACCCGCATTTCGGGCAGCTCTGATTGAGCGGCTTGAAATGACTGATAAAATCACATTCGGGATAATTCGTGCAGCCGTAGAACTCTTTGTTTTTGCCCTTTGTCTTGCGTGCTACAATATCGCCGCCGCACTTGGGGCACTTAGCGAGCGGAATGGACTTTGTATTTCTGCACTCGGGAAAGCCGGAACAGGCGAGAAAGAACCCGAAACGCCCCAGTTTTTTCAGCATTGGTTTTCCGCATTTTTCGCAGACATGATCGGTCGGCTCGTCAAGAATTCCCTTAAACGATTCAATGTTTTTTGTTACGTCGTCTACCGTTGTCTTAAACGGATACCAGAATTCCTTTATCATCTCGGGCCAACTGACTTTATTTTCTTCAACGTCGTCAAGTTTTGATTCCATAGAAGCCGTAAAATCGGCGTCTACATATAACGGAAAATGCTCTGTTAACACGTCGCTTATAAGCTTTCCCAGAACCGTAGGAACCAACTGTTTGTTTGAGCGTGTAACATAATAACGATCCAATAGAACCGAGATAATTGAAGCGTAAGTTGAAGGGCGTCCGATTCCTTTTTCTTCCAGAGTGCGCACGATAGAAGCGTCAGAATAACGGGAAGGTCCCTGCGTAAAGTGCTGTTCGTTTATGAATTTTTCGACTTTTACTTTGTCGTTTACCTCAAGCGAGGGACAAGAGCCTGAATTGTCTTCTTTGGAAGAAAGGAGCTTTATCGCCTTGTAAAAGCCTTTTTCGATTAACTTTGTCCCGCTTATACGGAACAGCCCTTCTTCGTTATCCGCAACAACCTTGATATCAAGGCTTACGGTCTTGCTCTTAGCGTTGGTCATCTGACTGGAAACAAACCTTTCCCAGATGATCGAATACAGGCGAAGCTGATCTTTTGTTAAATGTTCTTTTACCGAATCGGGGGTGTATTCGGTATATGTGGGCCTGACTGCCTCGTGCGCGTCCTGAGCGTTCTTGCCGACGGCATACTCAACGGGTTTTTCGGGAAGTTCTTTCGGGAAATTTTTATCCAGCCATGTGCGCACGTCTTCCAGAGCCGTTTGCGAGATACGGACGCTGTCTGTGCGCATATAGGTAATCAAACCAACCCTTGAAGCCCCTATAGCGACGCCTTCGTAAAGCTGCTGGGCTACCTGCATTGTCTTGCGTGAGGTGAAACCAAGTTTGTTTGCCGCCGTCTGTTGAAGCTGGGATGTGGTAAAAGGCGCTTTCGGCCGGATGGTTTTCTCTGTTTCGCGCGCGTCTGAGACGACAAAGTCCTTGTCTTTGATTTTTTCGATTATCGCTTTTATCTCCGCTTCGCTCTTGAAAACAGGTTTATTGTTATTCCAAAGCACAAGCTGAGCTTCATAAATAGATTTTCCCGATTTAAATTCGGCTTCCAGCGTCCAGTATTCTTCCGGGATAAAGCCTTCGACTTCTTTTTCTCTTTCGCAGATAAGCCTTAGCGCCACGGACTGTACCCTTCCCGCTGAAAGCCCGTTTTTTACTTTCTTCCAAAGCAAAGGAGAAAGATTGTAACCTACAAGCCTGTCCAATACACGGCGGGCTTTTTGCGCCGCTACTTTTGACTCGTCTATTGTTCTTGGATTTAACACCGCCTCTTTTACGGCCTGAGGCGTTATCTCGTTAAAACTTATGCGCTCTATCGGAATTACATCCGCTTTCGCTGTAAAGGCGTTTCTTAAGTGCCAAGCTATAGCTTCACCTTCCCTGTCATTATCACAGGCAAGCAGAACTTTGCCCGATTTTTTAGCGTCCGACTTTAATTCTTTAAGAATTTTCGCCCTTCCACGCACGGTAATATACTCTGGTTCAAAGTTATTTTCGATATCAATGCCGGTACGGGATTTCGGCAAATCGATCAAATGCCCCATTGACGCTTTGACATTGTAGGACGTTCCCAGATACTTCTCTATGGTTTTTACCTTTCCCGGAGATTCCACAATAACAAGAGTTTGTTTTTCGGGTTTTTCTTTTTTAGCAACCTTTGTTTTCTTTGCCTTTGTTTCCGCCGCCATGTTACATCCTTATATTTTTATTTCCAGAAAATCCGCCATAGACGCCGCCAGTTCCATTCCTGTCGAGTCCCATTCCGTCTGATCAACAGAATCTCCGTTATCTGTAAATTCTATATTCCATTTTTCCAATACGTCACCCGCCGTATAAATTACATCCGCTCCGTCTACCGCCAGCCTTATCGTCCCGATTTTATCGTGTAACGAACCGTACTGCCGTTCCTGAAGCCCGCTGGAGGCGACCCAAAGGTCTTTTCCCTGCTCAAGGGCGAAAGCCGCCGTTATAAGCGCTCCTGATTTCCTCGGCGCTTCCACGATTATTACTCCGCGCGAAAGGGCGGCTATAATTCTGTTCCTCGCCGGAAAATTCCATTTGCTCGGCGGTGTTCCCGGAGGATACTCGGAAAGAAGAGCGCCGCCTGAATCCAGTATCTTCTTCGCCAACGCCCTGTTTGAAGACGGGTAGATTTCGTCTACGCCCGAACCTAATACCGCGTAACCCGGAACGCCGCCCATGAGGTTTCCCCTGTGCGCCATTGAGTCAATGCCGAGGGCAAGCCCCGATACTACCGAAAGACCCGCCTTTCCAACGCCGTAGGCCAGAGTAAAAGCCTGATTTGCCGCTTCCGGGCTAGGCTTTCTCGTGCCTACCATGCCAAGCAGGGATTTGTCGGGATCGGGAAGACTGCCCCTGTAATAAATAACGGCGGGCGGATCGTACATTTCCCTTAACAGCGGCGGATACGCGGCGTTATTCCATGACACCCAATTTATCGATCTGTTCCTGTGAACAGTCTCTATTTGCTCGGCCTGCGCCCGGATTTTGTCGATATCCCAGAAATTATTTATTCTTCGTTCCAGAAAATTTTCCATGCTTTCCCTGGTTTGAAGAACAAGATCGTCTTCACATTCAAAAGTTTGCAGCATATTTACCTTTTCCGCGGGCATTAACCTCGGCAAAAGAGAAATATACAAATCCAGCAATCCTCGTCTATTCATACATCATCCTCTCTATAATTTCAATATTATTTGAGGCTTCCGCCTGTATATCTTTCTTTTTTGAACGGGAAATAATTTTCTCGTAAACTTCAATCGCCCCTCTGTAATTTCCGGTTACGGCGTGCGCCCTTGCCAAAACAAACATAGCGTTATAATCGGAAGTGTTTATGGAAAGATAACGTTCCAAAAGCGGTATCGCTTCCACAGGGCGGTTAAGCTCAAACACATACAATACCGCAAGCCCGTACATCGGCCTTGTATAAGTTTCGTCAAGTTCCAAAGCTCTTTTATAAGAGTTCTCCGAAAGCTTAAAATATTGTTCTCTTTCTTTTTCCGCCGATGTTTTAAACCCTACCACAGATTTTGCCACATTACCGGCGCTTACTCCCGTAAGGTAAAAAATAACAGGGTCTTCGGAATTATAATATATAGCCCTTTCAAAAGCCTCAAGCGCTTCGTTGTGCATTTTTTTGTCGGCAAGCCTTATGGCGAGTATTTTCCAGTATGTTCCTGTCTGCGCTCCTTCTCTTACATTTCTTTCTATTTGATCTTCGTATAACGCAATCGCCTGCCTTAAACCGTCAATGGTCTCAGGCGGGCCTCCCTTTGGGCTTAATTCCGCTATACGCTTCGCCAGTTCCTTGTTCCTTTTTTTGTTTTCGCTTTGCATCAAAGAATATAATAAGAAACTTACAGCGGCAACAACGAAAATCGCGATTACTATTTCCTTAAACTGTTTCATCCCTTTCTCTCTTTATTTTGCCGGTTTTAACTTCGGCAAATACCGTCTGTGATTTTCACGAAGAACCCCTACGTCTACATGCGTATAAATCTGCGTTGTAGAAAGATCCGCGTGCCCTAAAAGTTCCTGTACCGTCCTTAAATCGGCTCCGCCTTTCAAAAGCCCTGTAGCAAAACTGTGCCGCAGCGTGTGAAGATGCGACGATGTTCCGGCAATAGCCGCCGGTTTAGCGTAATTTTTCCAGACGCCTTTTCTGGAAAGCCTTTTTCCGTTCCGTCCGATAAAAAGAGCGTGAGTCTTGTTTGCCTTGCCTGCAAGTTTGGGGCGGACATCCTTTAAATATTCGGTCAGTTTTTCCGCCGCTTCCGCTCCAAAAAGTGTTATACGCTCTTTATTGCCTTTTCCTTTAACTTTGGCGGTTCCGTTGTTTATATCAATGTCCCTGATATTTAATCCTACCGCTTCTGAAACCCTTAATCCCGCCGAATAAATCAGTTCAAAAAGGCATCTGTCACGCATTCCAAAAGGAGTGCTTGTGTCTACCTTGTCAAGCAGTGTTTCAACGGTTTCCCTTTCCATAACTTCCGGAAGGCGCATTCTTCGTCTTGGGCTTTCCAAAAGAAAAGCCGGATTATCCTTGACAAGCCCTTCGTCCATAGCGAACCTGAAAAACGATCTTAGCGAGGAAACGGCTTTTGCCGCCGTACGAGGATCGATTTTATCATTATCCCGCCGCATTGTAAGATACGCCGAAAGAAAAACCGCGTCAACTTCTTCCAGAGGTTTTTTCCTGTCCTCAAGATAATCAAGAAAACGGCGGATCTCAAGGCGGTAACACTCTCTGGTTAACAGAGAACGCCTTTCTATCGCTACAAGCCGTGAACAAAATTTGGCAAGTAAATCGTTTTTATCCAACTTAGATGCTCTCCGCTTTGTCAACCATCGCTTTTCCTTCAGGATCGAAATTATAATTCCTTATTACGGCGGGAACATCCAAATCCTCATGATAATCTTTTGCCGGCAGATAAGGCAAATATTCTTTTCGTTTGGATTGTTCATGCTTCTGCACATATTTTGTGAAATCAAACAATTCCGTTTCTATTGACTTCTTTCCTGCCGCTGTTTTCGCTTCATTGCCTTTGGCGCTGTCAAAACCTGTTGCGATAACCGTTATCTGAATAGCGTCTTCCAGAGAAGGATCAATATAAAGACCATGAATAATGAGCGCGTCCTGATCGCACTTTTCTTTAATGGATTTAAGTATATTGTTAATTTCCACCATTTTAAGCTGATTGGAAGCTTTTATATTTACAAGAATGCCGGTGGCTCCCTCTATGTTGGTGTCTTCCAAAAGAGGATTGTCTATGGCGTTGGAAACAGCTTCCATCGCGCGGTTTTCGCCTTTTCCGACGCCGATTCCAAGAAGCGCCTGCCCTTTTCCCTTCATAATTGTTTCCACGTCGGCAAAGTCCACGTTTTGAAACCCTGTCTTTGTAATTAACTCGGCTATCCCGCGCACGCCCAGACACAAAACTTTGTCAGCTAACACATAAGCTTCGTTCCATGAAGTGTTGTTATCTATAATTTTAAATAGATTCTGATTTGGAATAACAATAATAGCGTCAACCTCTCCCGTTAACTTCTCGATTCCTTCCATCGCCAGTTTTTTCTTGTAACGTCCCTCGTATTCAAAAGGAAGGGTAACAATCGCTATAACAAGGGAGCCTAAACTCTTGGCTATTCTGGCGATAACGTGGGCGGAGCCTGTTCCTGTTCCGCCGCCCATTCCCGCGGCGAGAAACACCATATCCGCTCCTTTAACGGCCGAGGCAATCGCCTCCTGATCCTCTAACGCCGCTTTTTCTCCTTTTTCAGGCACGCCTCCGGCTCCGCGTCCTCCCGTAATCTTGACTCCAATCTGTACTTTAACCTGCGCCTTGCTCTTCTCGTTCAGATCCTGAATGTCCGTATTGATCGAAATGAATTCTACGCCGGACAACCCGCTTTCGATCATGCGGTTTAACGCATTTGCTCCGGCTCCTCCTGCGGATACAACCTTGATAACCGCCGGCAAAGTCTCGCTATGCGCGCTAATCCTGATATCCTGCTGTTGTTCTTCGACATTATCCAACGGTCTGAATTGGATAACCTGAGCTTTTTCTCTTACTGCTAAAACGTTCATTATTTCCCCTCCATAAATATATATTTTTCTAACCAATACAGGTTATTGATCAAAAAAATTCCTCTTTAAGCCACGCTTTGAATTTATCAATAAGCGCGGAACCTTTGTTCTCCGCCTGCCTTGAACCGGGGACGTTTTGCGCGTCAATTCCGGCACGTGTTTCCCCTTCAAGCGCAAGCCCCACGACTGTTGCGTACGCGGGCGTTCTGTACTCCTCTACTAATCCTCCCAAATCCTTTACAGGTATGGGAGTTCCAAGGCGCGCGGGCAGCCTTAAAACGTTATTCGCCAGTTCCACTACGCCGTGCAAATGCGCTCCGCCGCCTGTAAGAACTACGCCTCCGCCCAACGGGCGTGAAAGGCTTAACGTGTCAATATGCTGTTTTACCATCTTAAAAAGCTCTTCCATTCTTGGTTTTATGATACTCAGTATCTGAGAGCGGGGAATTGACATCGGCGGCCTTCCGCCTACTCCCGGCACTATTACAACTTCGTCATCATCCAAAAATGATTCCCAGCAGCAGCCAGCGTCAATTTTAATTTTTTCAGCGTTGTCAAAAGAAATATTTTTAATAATTGAAATATCGCTTGTAACCTGCGTTCCCCCTGCGGGAATTGTATATGTAGAAAAGGGAGTTCCGTCCACATAGACAAGAACGTCGGTAGTACCTGCCCCAAGATCAACTAACACGGCTCCAAGATCCATTTCTTCCTGCGTAAGTACGGCACGGCCCGCGGCAAGAGTCTGTAAAATAAGCTCGTTTACCCTGAACCCGGCGCGATTTACGCACTTAATTAAATTTTGCGCGCCTGTAACGGCAACTGTAATTATATGCACCTCACATTCAAGGCGGATACCTAGCATATCAAGCGGATTGCGTATCCCTTTTTGATCGTCTACCTTGAAATTCTGCGGAATTACTTCCAGTATCTGCCTGTCGGTCGGTATCACAACGGCTTTTGCCGCTTCTATTACACGCTCGACATCTTCTTCGCTTATTTCCCTTTCTTTTGTATCACGTTTTTTCCCCGTTATGCCGACTACTCCGCGCGAATTAAGCCCGCTTATGTGATTTCCGCCTATGCCCGCCCAACAGTCCTCTACCTGAAGACCCGCCATCATTTCGGCGTCTTCCACCGCTTCGGCAACAGCGTGAAGAGTGGCTTCAATATTTACAACAACGCCTTTCCTTAAACCCGTGGACGGCTTAAGTCCCGCCCCGATTATTTTTAATATTCCGTCTTCATCACGCTCGCAAATAAGAACGCGGATAAAAGCGGAACCAATGTCTAAAGCGACGACAATATTACTCATCAGGAATTCTCCTTTATTTTATATGAGCCAATACCGGACCTAAAATCTATTTCCTGCGGTTTATGAGAACCGCTTTCAAAAACATTGAGCATAAGAAGCATATAACGCAGAATTTCCTCCGTTAAGTTATTTTCTATCCTTACTCTTATTGAACTGTGAACGGGGTAAAGAACAAGTTCGTATCCTTCCCATGATTTTTGCTCAATGCGAATCTCGGAAATAGCGGAAAGAAGCTCGGGGGAACCGGCGGCTATAGCGGAAATTTTTTCCGTAAGCGGCACAAGGCTTGCCGGAAGCTGCATATAGATTTGCGGGTTATCAAGCCCGGAAATAAGCGGAAGAACGGCGGCCTCTCCCGAAAGGGTGTCACCTAACTTAAAAAACACGCCCTGTTTGTCGATAAAAAGCGGTGTCTGTTTGCCGTTTACGGAAGCAAGCGTTACAGCGGCGGCTTTGCGTGGAGTAAGCGAAATTGTCAATTTGTCGGGGAAACGTTTTGTAACTCTTGCCGACTCTACAAGTATAAGCGCCGAAAGTTTTTCCTGCGCGTCTTTTACATTGGTTGACATAAAGGAAGAAGTATCATCAATGGCCACCGCTTTCAATATATCGGCGCGGGTTAATTCCGAAAACGCATTAACTTCTATTGTGGAGAAAGGAATAAAAGGACTGATTCCAAAAAGCCAGACAAGCTCCGCCGTAAAAATAATTCCGGCTATAATTAAAAGCCTTTTAAGCCCTTTTTCAATTTTTATCGAGGATTTTGCTTTTACTCCGGTTTTCGCGCCGGCGGCGTACAAAAAGTTAGCTGTCACTTAAATCCTCCGAAAAATTGTCAAAAGAAACTGTTGAGCCTTTTCTCGCTATATTGGCGATCATTCCGGCGCAGATAAGCGTTGTAGCGAGAGATGAGCCTCCCGCCGAGAAGAACGGAAGCGGAATCCCTGTAGCGGGAAGCGCTCCTGAAACTACGGCGACATTGGAAAGGGCCTGCGTTACAATTATTGTGGTCATGCCGGCGGCAAGAAGCCTGCCGAAAACAGTCTGCGCCCTTAACGCCGCCCTGTAACCCAAAATCGCGAAAACCGCGAACATGATAAAAAACAAAATTATTCCGATAAAGCCCGTTTCCTCGACAAACGCGCTGAATATAAAGTCCGAATGAATTTCGGGGATGCTCGCTATCTTGCGTGTCCCCTCTCCTATGCCTCTACCCCAAAAGCCGCCTGAAATAATAGCGTCACGGCTGGCGTTAACCTGAAAACCCGCTCCAAGCGGATCCCATTCGGGGCGGATAAAACTTACAAGCCGCCTTACACGGTGTTCTTTCGTGAAAACCAAAAGCGCAGATACGGGCAGTATCATGGCGACGGCCGCCAAAAAGTAGCGCAGGCGCATACCGGCAAGAAAAAACAGAACCATAGCGTTAAACACAATAAAGACAGCGGTGGAAAAGTTATTCTGCATATAAATAAGGCCGAAGAAAAGCCCCGTAACAATCACGGGAGGCAGAATACCGGAATAAAAATTATCAATTGTTTTTGTTTTTTTATCCATAATGTGCGCAAGATATAACGGAAGAACAATCTTTACCATTTCCGACGGCTGGTAGGAAAAACGCCCTATCTCTATCCACCGTGATGCGCCATAACGTTCCACGCCGATACCGGGAACTCTTGTCAAGAAACACAAGAACGCTGAGAAACAAACCATCGGAAGAATAAATTTTCTTATTTTATCAAGATCTATTATGGAAAATATGAAAAACAAAACAATCCCCGCAGCGCCGAAAATAATCTGCCTGAATATAAAATAATTGCCGTCTTTGAAGAAACGAAGGGCGAACGCGTAAGAGGAAGAATAAAGCGTAACAAGGCCTGTGCCGAACAATATTAGCACGCAAATAATAAAAATGTGAACAGCGTTTTTATTGGCAGCGTTTTCGGCGTCCAGTTGATACATCTTCCCCCCTATTGTATCTTTAACGTTGACAGCGCTATAATCGCGAATAATCCCCCGATTATCCAAAACCTGATAACCGTTTTAACCTCCGGCCACCCCGACAGCTCGTAATGATGATGAATGGGCGCCATCTTAAATACTCTTTTCCCCCTAAGTTTGAACGAAACAACCTGAATAATAACGGAAGCTATTTCCACAATAAAAAGCCCGCCTATTATCAGAATTAAAAGCTCTTTTTTTGTTATAAGCGATATTACGGCAATTACGCCTCCAAGCGACAAACTGCCGACATCTCCCATAAAAACCTCGGCAGGGTGCGCGTTATACCACAAGAAGCCCACGCACGCCCCGGCGGCGGCAAGGCAGAAGACCGTAAGCTCTCCGGCTCCCGGAACGTAAGGAATACCAAGGTATTCGGAATAGTCAATACGGCCTGTTATATAAGTAATAACAGCGAGGGTAAGAAAGACAATTATCAAAAGCCCGGCAAGCAAGCCGTCAAGACCATCGGAAAAATTAACGGCGTTTGACTCTCCCACAACCAGAAGGACAGCGAACGGAACCCAAACCCATCCCATGTCAATAACCGGGTTCTTGAAAAACGGAACGTAAAGAAGAGTTGTGTTTTCGTCGCCTGTAAAGTAGATAACAAGAACAACCGCGATTGCCGCGGCAAACTGCAAAATAAGTTTTTTCCATGCCGGAAGCCCCGCTGAATTGCGCCTTGAAATTTTCAAGAAGTCGTCAATAAAACCTATCGCTCCAAACGCTATAAACGCGCAAATTGTTACCCATACCGCCCTGTTATGCAAATCACCCCAGAAGAGCATAGCGACTACTACCGAAAGAATAATAAATATTCCGCCCATAGTGGGAGTCCCCGATTTTTGCAGGTGAGTCTGCGGTCCGTCCTCCCTTATTGACTGTCCTATTTTTAATCTGCGGATAAGCTCGATAATTTTTCCGCCGAATATATAACAGATAAGCAATGTAGTAACGGCGGCAAACGCTCCCCGGAAGGTAATATAAACAAAAACATATAAAGGCGTAAAGAACCTGAACAAAGGATAAATCAATTCAAGAAACATATTCCCCCCAAATATTGTTATGCGTTATATCCTCAAGTAATTCACTGTTATAGCCGAAACATTCGATAGGGGGAAACTGTACGCCGTTACAAAAAAATAAAAATAAAAAAAAGCCGCAAACAGACAGGGACAACATGATGCCGAAAAGATCAGTAAACATGCCCCTTCCCCTCCACTATCTTTACCTGTAATAAGTTTTCAGGCCGAATTTTACGCAGTTCAAGCTGATTTTCCGCGATATACTCAATCCTGTAAGGGGATGAATATTCGGTTATGCCGGCAACAAGCTTTTTATTGCTTTCTATCCATTCTCCTTGAGTCTGCTCAAGGCGGGTTAATTCTCTTTCAAGGTTTTGGTATTTGTTTGACTGCCATGTTATAAGGGCAAGCAGAAGCGGAATAGTAACTGTCATAAAATAAAGAAGCAGGTATTTTCTCATTATTGCCCGTCCTCGTCTAAAATTTTCTCCACTACACGAAGTCTCGCGCTTCGGGAAGGAGGATTCCGCTCAATCTCTTCTTTTTCAGGCGCAATGCCTTTCTTTGTAAGCACATTGATTGAGCGGCGTCCCTCACATCTACATATCGGCGCTTGCGGCGGGCAGGTACAGTCTTTATTCATTTCTTTGAAGAAATGTTTGATAATTCTGTCTTCCAATGAATGAAAACTGATAACTCCGAGCCTTCCCCCAGGCTCTGTCGTCCTAAGCGCTGCCTCAAGGAGAGAGGGAAGCTTTGAAAGCTCCCCGTTTACCGCGATACGCAGGGCCTGAAAAGTCCTGGTCGCGGGGTGAATCGGCCCGTGCCTGTATGACGCCGGTACTGCCCTTTGTACCAGGTCGGCAAGAGCGGATGTTGTAGTTATATTCCCTTTTTGGCGCTGATTTACGACAAGAGCGGCAATGCGGCGTGAATACCTTTCCCCGGCATTATTGTAAAGAAGATCCGCAAGTTCCTTTTGCGGCAGTTTTGACAGAAGGTCGGCGGCAGTAACTCCGCCCGACGCGTCAAGTCTCATATCCAGATACTCGTCCTTGTCAAAACTAAACCCCTTACCGCTCTTTTTATAGTGATAGGCGCTGACGCCCAGATCGAACAAAACAGTGTCCGGCCTTTTAAACTCGGACGGATAATCGGCGAAAAAATCATGTGACCAGCCGTAATAAAAATGAACGCGGTCTTTAAACTCTTTAAGCCTCTCTTCGGCTATGGCGAGGATATCCTTGTCCGCGTCGATACATACCATTTTCAGTCCCTTAAATTTGGAAAGGAAGTAGTAACTATGTCCGCCTTCCCCTGTGTTCCCGTCAATCATAAGTTCGTCATTTCCGCGAGGGCCTAACAGATTGAGAGTTTCTTCCAGCAAGACGGGGGTGTGCAAAAATTCTGTCATTCACGGTTCCCGTCTTTGCTGTTTTTTAACTTACTCGCGATCTCTTCAGATACAGAAACAAAATCTTCCTTGCTTTCGGAATAATACTTCAGGTATTTTTCCTTGTCCCAAATTTCAATATATTCACCCTGTCCGAAAACCAGACAGTCTTTGTTAAGCTCTGCAAATTCACGATATGACTGAGGAATCGCTATTCTGCCCGCCTTGTCTATTTCCACATCCTGGGAGTTAAAAAGGCGGCGGCGGAAATCACGGTCTTTTTTCGATAAAATGTTCGTATTTTTGCTGTATTCGGCAAGCATTTCCTGATATACGCTTGTCGGGAAAAGCCACAGACATTCCTCATAATCGCAGGGTTTAAGCGTTAATTCAGCGTCTCCCAACGCCCTTCGTAAAGCGGCAGGCAAACTGATTCTACCCTTTTCATCAAGAGTAACTTCAGATTGTCCTTTTAACCGTTCTACCACTTTATCCTACAATCTCCCACCTAATCCCATTTAATTATCATTTTAGGAGAATTTTTAAATTCGTCAATCACTATTGATAATATTTTTTCTTAAAAATGAATTTTTTTTTAAAAAGTACTATACAAAAATATAGTATATGGGGTCATTGTGACAAATTCAAACTTTTTGTATTATTCTCCCATGTTTATAAGTGAATATTTTATTGTTTTTCCGGAAGGCGACGCTCAGGAAATACAGGGACGCCTGCCTTTTAACGCTATAGTTGATATGAACGGCAACGTTCTTTCTTTGCCCCTGCCTACAAACAAGATGATTGCCTTTAAGGTCGCGGGGATTAAAACCGATGAAAAGAAAGGCTCGAGCGAAACATACCACTTTTTGGAACTATTGAGCGCAGAGGAGTTAATTGAGTACACCTAGAAAAATAGGGACAATGAACGAAAGCAGCCTCCACCGCAAGTTGAAATTCCAATATACGGGAAAGGGCGGTAAAACCGAGGTTTCGGCGGGCGAATACATAGCGGACGGAAGAAGAAAAGACGGCGAATATATTGAAGTGCAGACCGGAAATTTTGCCCCTTTAAAGGAAAAAGTAAAAGAACTTGCCCAAGGCGGCAATGTAAGGGTTATCCACCCTGTCGGAATAAAGAAAATAATTGAAGTTTACAAGCCGGGAAACGGGGTTTCCTGTGGAACCCTGCTCTACCGCAGAAAAAGCCCTCGTAAAGGCTCCCAATGGGACATTTTCGACGCCCTCCTCTCCGCTCCCCTTCTGCCTTTAACCCCCGGATTAACGATAGAAATAGCCCTTGTAGACATTCTGGAAAAACGTGTAAAAGACGGAAAAGGCTCATGGCGCAGAAAAGGAATCAGTCTTTACGATAAAGAACTCGCAGCGTGGCATGAAAGCATTATTTTGGGGAAACCTAAGGATTATCTGCGCTTTATCCCATTCAAAAAAAAAGAAGAGTTTACAAGTTCTCTTTTGGCCGAGCGTGAGGGAATTGATACGGAAACGGCAAGAAAGGCTCTGTATATACTTACAAAGATGAAAATAGTCAGAAGAAAGGGAAAAACCGGTAATTCATGGGTGTATGTCCGAAGCTAGGGCTTCAACCTTCTTTTTCGCCAATATATTGTTTGATCTTGGCAAACACAATTTCAGGGACAATCGGTTTAGCGATATGATCATTCATGCCCGAAGCCAAGCATTTATCAACGTCTTCCTTAAAAACATCCGCAGTCATGGCAATAATGGGTATCTGTTTTGCCTTCTTGCCATTAAGCGACCTTATTATCTTTGTCGCTTCATTTCCGTCCATTTCCGGCATATGAATATCCATAAGAATCAGGGAGTATTTATCGGGATTAGCCTTGAACATATCAACAATTATTTTGCCGTTTTCCGCGAATTCAACGGAAACGCCTGTCTTTTCAAGGAACATAGCCAAAACTTCCCTGTTTATCTCAATATCTTCCGCTACCAATATGGTATATCCCTTAAAATCAAAATCGGTTGTAACCGTTTCAGCGTCAGAAGCGCTATTCTCGCTCCCCGTTCCTTTCTTGGCTTTTATTGTAAATATGAATTTCGACCCTTTTTTCAGTTCCGACTCAATCCATATTGTTCCTTGCATAAGCTCCACAATCTGTTTGGAAATAACTAGCCCCAGTCCTGTACCGCCGTAATTCTGCGCTATACTGCTGTCGGCCTGACTGTAAGACGTGAACAGTTTTTTCTGATGCACCGGAGAAATCCCGATACCAGAGTCAACAACCTCAATTCTTATGGTAACCTCATTGTCTTTTTCTTCCAGTTTTTGAGCGTTTAACTCAACCTTTCCGTTTTCAGGGGTGAACTTAACCGCGTTAGCCATCAGATTTGTAATAACCTGCGCCAGCCGCAATTCGTCGCTTATTATGAACGAGGGAATACCGGGGTCCAGGCTTACTTCGATATTATGATGTTTCTCATGGGCACGGATGCTTATTACGTCAACAATGTTTGTTATCATTTTTCTAAAATTAAACTCACTGTAGGAAAGCTCAAACTTATTCGCTTCTATTTTGGATATGTCAAGAATATCGTTGATAACGCCCAGTACCTGTTTCGCCGCGTTGCCGGCTTTTTCAAGGTAAAGTTTTATCGCTTGAATGTCATCTTTTTCCGTCACAATGTTTATCATGCCTATAACGGCGTTTAAGGGGGAACGTATTTCATGGCTCATGTGGGACAAGAAATCGCCTTTGGCCCGGGAGGCGTTCTGCGCTTCCTGTTCGGCCTTTTCACGCAGTTTTATCTCATTTGTTTTTATTTCAAGCAATTCCTCAATTTCTTTATTCCGGGCAAGTATTACTTTTTGCTGTTCCATAAGGGAAAGATGTATTTTTATCCTTTGGAGCAAAAGCGGGACGGCAATGGGTTTGTGGATGTAATCAACGGCGCCGATGCTTAAACCTTCCACTTCACTTTGCTCATCAACCATAGAAGAAAGGAATATAATGGGTATTTCATTGTATTTGCTGTTGCCTTTCAGTTTTTTTGCCGCTTCATACCCGTTTATTTCCGGCATCTCCACATCCAAAAGAATTAAGTCCGGCCTTATATGCTCTAAAACAACAAACATTTTAGCGGCGCTTTGGCAGGGATATACCTCGTAAATGTCTTTTAGAATATTCCTGATAGCGTTTAAGATATCCAGGTTGTCATCTACTACGATAATTTTACTTTGTTCTTCCGTCATTTTTTAATTCCTCTTCGTATTTTACCAACCGAAGCGCCGCTTCGTCAAATTCCGAAGTTTCTATTTTTGCCCTTAGCCATACAATTAAATCGGCGTCTTTTTCGTAATCGGCGCTTTCCAGTTCCGATATGATCCTATCCATTCCCTTTATATCATAATTTTCACAACTGTGCCGCAGGTTAGCGAGAAGAAGCGGATCCGGGGTTTTAAGGCGAGGTTTATTGTTATTAATTACGTCATGCTGTTCCAGCCATGTTTTTATATTGGCGACAATAACCTGCGCATCGGCGATAAATTTGCCGTTTTTGGCGAGAACGCCCTGCAAGTCGCCGGCTCTGGACATTGTTTCCAGTTCCAAAGCCGCTTTCTGTACGGCCTCCGCGCATATACCGGCGCTTGTGCCTTTTAACCCATGTACCGTAATAACATAGTCAGGCAATGTTTCCGCCGATACAGTCCCAAGTTTATCCAGAATTCCCGGCGTATTTACGGAATAAGAGCGTAAAAGCGATATATATATATTCGCGGCTCCCGCGCACAGGGAAAGCCCTTTTTTTGTATTTATTCCGGGTATGTTTATTTCCCCCGGCTCTCCGTTTTCAGGCGTATCCATGACCGGCACATCCTCACGGGAAGCGTCTCGCACCCATTTTTTAATTACGGAATCCATTTCCACTACGTCGATGGGTTTGGAAATAAAAGCCTGAAAGCCATGCTCATAAAACATTTGTTCCGAGCCGTGAATGGCGTTGGCGGTAAGGGCGATTATCGGTATATTTTTAGCGTATTGCGTGCCAAGCGCGCGAATCGCCTCAGCCGCTTCTATGCCGTCCATACCCGGCATCATGTGATCCATGAATATGGCGTTGTAAACCGGAGTTCCCTCCCGTATACGCTCAACGGCGTCTCGTCCGTTATCAATGCAGTCAATCTGCATTTTGTAAGCTCGTAAAAACCCGACTGCCACGTCCAGATTGGTCTGCATATCGTCTACCACCAGAACTCTGGCGTAGCTTAAATTCAGGCGTACCAGTCTGTTAATAAGAACACGTTTGTCTCCGGCGTAGCAGAAACTCCGGAGTTTTTCTATTATGTCCGCTCCGATAGGCTTTTCGTTAACAAAACCCTGTTTAAAACTCAGCCGGAATACCGTGCCTTTACCGTACTCGCTTTCCGCCGAGATTGTCCCTCCCATCATCTCCACAAGCCTCTTTGTAATGGGCAATCCCAATCCGGTGCCTTCAATATTGCGGTTGGTCATGGTATCCGCCTGGAAATAATCCAAAAAAAGCTTGTCCAAATCTTCTTCACGTATGCCGATGCCGGTATCTTTTACGGTAAAGTCCATCAACACATCATCGCCTTTGACAGCGTCTTTCTTTATGGTACAGCGCGCGCTAAGCTCAATGCTCCCCTGTCGGGTGTATTTTACGGCGTTTGTAAGCAGGTTGGTTAACATCTGTTTCACCCGAAGATCATCACCGTAAAGAGTCTCAGGAAGATCGCCGCTTATATCAAGATGAAATGTTACGGGTTTTTCTCCAAGGCTTGTAACTACAAGGGTAATAACGTCATTGAGCAGGCTGGGCGTATAATATTCAACAGGCGATAATTCAAGTTTGCCCGACTCTATCTTTGAAAAATCCAGAATATCGTTAACAATGCTTAAAAGCGTTCCGCCGGCGTTGCTTATTTTAATTAAATTAACAGTAACATAATCCGCCAGACTGCCGTCTTCCATTAATAAATCCGTAAGCCCAATAATTACATTAAGCGGCGTCCTTATTTCATGGCTCATATTGGCAAGGAAAGATGTTTTCGCCCGTAAAGCGGCCCGGATTTCCTCCTCCATCTCTTTGCGCTGAGTTACATTGCGCGCGATGCCTAACATTCCGACAACAACGCCGTTTTGCTTGAGCGGAGATAAAACCGATTCAAAAGCCCCTTTTTTCCCCGTTAAGGGAGCCAAAATTTCCAGTTCTCGGGTATATATTTTCTCTTCGCCCATAACCGATAATTCGGTATTATGCATCTTACTTACCAAATCTTTGGCAAACCAGTCGCCGTCTTCGTCGGTCTTGCCGAGCATATCCGCTTCACTGATACCCCAAAAATCCTCAAAATGCTTATTACATTGCGTATATTTGAAATCGGTATCTTTGCAAAACAGGATGTCGGGAATTGAATCAACTATCATCTGCAGTTTGGAAGTTTTAAATTCAAGTTCGTCTTCCATTCTTTTCCGCTTCGTTATGTCACGCCCTATGCCCATAATCCCGATTACCTCGCCGTCATGAATAAGCGGCGATTTAACCATTTCAAAAAACCGTAAAACGCCGTTAGCCAATGGCAGCCATTCTTCAACTACTATCCTTCGGCGTTCATTTATAACTTTAAGGTCAGCTTCATCGGTAAGCTCGGCCTCTTCCGGCAATAAACCCAGAGCAAAAATATTATTCTTTCCAAGAATATCCTCTACTTTTTTGCCGAATGATTCCGCCATGAAATTGTTACACAGCGTATATTTAAATTCCAAATCTTTGCAGAATACGACATCCGGAAGGGCGTCTATCATTGTTTTGAGCATGGAAGTCTGGAACGCCAGATCGCTTGTTCTTTGTTTTACAAGAGACTCAAGCTTTCTGCCGGTATTGCGGCTTTTTCTTAAAAGGGCTGACACAAGCATAAGGATCAGGAAAAATAAAACCAACGCGCCTATAAACCAGGGGCGCTGCGCCATCACCAGTTTAATCCTGTAATCATAAGTTTTACTCATCCACTGGTTTGAAATATTGCTTATATTTATAAGCCTGACGGACTTGTCAATAACAGACTTGAGGACGGCGGCGTCCTTGTTAAAACCGAACGATGTATCAAAATAACGATCAAATATTATATTAAGCTTAAATCCCGTTTCCTCATAATAGTTTGTGTTAACAAGCAGCCTTCGCCGGCTCGCGAAAATTCCATCTATATCGCCCCGGTATAACGCCGCCCAGTTTTCCTGCTGGGTGTTATATTCTTTGAAATTACGGTGGCTTGGAAATAATTCCTTGAATAATTCGGAATAATGGGAGTTCTTGCGCAGTCCTACCCGCAAATCAGAAATATCGTCTATTTCAATATCGTGAAAATCAGACCTTGTAATAAAAACATAATTGTCATCAAACAGTGAAATATCCGACCATAAAAAACGGCCTTCATATTCTTTTATGCGCAAAAGTTCGGACAAGATAAGCGCTTTGCCGCTTTCAAGCAAGGCGACCAGTTCCGGATATTGCGTGTCCGCATCGTTAACACGTTTAAATGTAATGCCTGTTATGGCTGAAATATCATCTAGCGCCTCAAAATAAATCCCCTGCCATTGGTTTGTGTTAGCGTTAAAAAAACTGACCGGGTAATTGTAGTACTCGGCGGCGAAAGGCACGACAGGGTTGTTTTTTATGAACGCGCGCTCTTCTTCGGTTAACTGCGAATACAGCTTGTGTCCCAGATATTTTTTATATCCCTGTTTGCGAAGTCCTGAAAGCCAGTCAAGGGTATTGGCGTTAAGAGCCTTATCAATGACGGAAATTACAGGTTCGAGTTCCGCTGTTCCGGTAGAAAGGCAGGATGTGTTAAAAATCATGGGGAAGAAAATTTCGCTGGTTACATTGCCGTAAGCGTCAAAAGCGTATTCCATTGAATCCAGGGCGATGTACGCGTCAATTTCGCCGCTTAAAAGCTGTTTATAAGCGGCGTCAGAACCGTCAACAAAAAAAGTCTCAAAACTGTACTTGGTATTGGCGGACGCATCCGCCGCAAGGACCGATCCTTTCGGAAAAGCGTAGCGGGGTGGACGCGAGCTAATAATATCGGCAATGGGTTTACTGCCTTCAAGCCGGTAAATTTTTACCGTACGCTTGAAAAACGGGTTTGTCATAAAATAGACTTCCCGGCGTTCCGGCGACTGTGTCAGTTCAATCGTAAAATGAATTTTTCCGTCCGCAACCCCTTTCAATATTTCGCTATACTCGTAAAAATTACATTCAACCGGTATTCCCAAAAAATTTGAAAGCCAGTTAAAGAACATAATGGCAAAGCCGTCGGGTCTGCCGTTTTTGTCATAGAATGAATCGGTATTCATGTTTACGGCGCAGGTAAAAGAGCCGTATTGGGTTTTAAGCGCCTCAATGGCTTTAATTTCGCTTTTGGTTATGCCGGGAACATTCCGAAACGAAAGGTTTTCTATTGCCGTAACGGACGGTTCTTTGATCGATTTCCCGCAGTTTGAAAATACGGTTAAAACAAGAAAAAAAATAACTATTTTATATATCAGGAAACCGTTACTTTTCAAAATATTCTCCAGGTTACCCTGGTTTTAATTCGGGCTTTTTGATATTTTTTTGAGAAAGTCCTCTATTTCCCTGTTCCTGTCTAATATTGTTTTCTGCTGTTCCGACATTGAAAGATGAATTTTAATGCGCTGGAGCAGTAACGGGGTAACAAAGGGCTTGTGTATATAGTCAACCGCGCCGAGTTTCAAGCCTTCCATTTCGCTTTTTTCGTCGCTCATGGCAGACAGGAATATAACGGGCACTTCCTTGAACCTGTCGTCGCTTTTCAGCTTCTTTATCGCCTCGTACCCGTCCATATCGGGCATTCCCACGTCCAGCATGATTAAATCCGGTTTAACATGCTCCAATAACTCAAACATCTTCACCGCGGACGGGCACGGAAACACCTCATACAGATCCTTCAGCGTATTCCTTATAGCCGCCAGATTTTCAGGAATGTCGTCCACCGCGATAATTTTCTTTTGTTCTTCAGCCATTTGATTCTCCTTGTTTTTCATATTCTTTCAGCTTGTCCGCCGCCTCGGAAAAATCCGAGTTTTCTATCTTATCTCTTAACCATTTTATCAGATCTCCGTCTTTTTCGTAATCGGTACTTTCCAGAATTGTCAAGATTTTATCCGAGCCTTTTATATCGTAGCTTTCACAGCTTTTCCTCAGGCGTATCAAAAGGTCCTTGTCCGGCTGTTTCTGGACAGGCTTTTTCTCCCTGGTAGCGTCATATTGATCCAGCCACGCTTGTATGTTGGAAACAATGATTTTAGTGTCGGCAATGAGTTTGCCGTTAAGAGCCCAAACCCCCCGCAAGTTCTTTTCCTTGGATATTTTTTCAAGCTCAAAAGCCGCTTCCCGTATAGCTTCCGCCCCAATGTTGGCGCTTGAGCCTTTTAACCCGTGCACGGAAATATTGTATTTTGCCAGGGATTCTTCCGAGACGTTTTTCAGTTTTTCCAAAAGAGTAGGCGTATTTGCCGCATAAGAACGCAAAAGCGTAATATAGACGCTTGTATCGCCGGCGTACAGGGCAAGCGCTTTTTTCGAGTCCACTCCCGGTATATCTATCGTTACAGGGGCGTAATTATCGCTGTACATAGGCGCGGTTATAACAATCGTGTCGTCCCGGTTTTCGTCACGCACCCATTTTCTGATAACCGCGTCCAATTCCATCATGTCTATAGGCTTGGTAAGGAACGCCTGGAAATCGTGCGAGTAAAATAATTGATCCGTTCCATGAATCGCGTTGGCGGTCAGGGCGATTATCGGTATCTTTTTAGCGTATTCGGTGCCCAAAGCGCGGATATGGTCAGCAGTTTCTATACCGTCCATCTCGGGCATCATGTGATCCATGAATATAGCATTGTACATGGGAGACTCGTTTTTTATCCTCTCAATAGCGGCGGGTCCGTTGTCAATGCAGTCAACCTGCATCTTGTATTTGCGCAAAAGGCCTGCCGTAACGTCAAGGTTGGTAAGAACGTCGTCAACAACAAGCACACGGGCGTAGCTTAAATCGAGGCGCAGTATCTTTTTGTTGGCGATACGTTTATCCTCGGCGTACTGGAAACTGCTGAGTTTTTTTACAAGGTCGGGTCCAATAATCGAATTATTGACATATCCCTGCATTATCCGCACACGGAACGTTGTGCCTTGCCCGTACTCGCTTTCCGCCTTGATTTCCCCGTTCATCATTTCTACAAGCTTTTTGGTAATGGGAAGGCCTAAACCCGTGCCCTCTATGTTGCGGTTGGTCTTGGCGTCTACCTGAATATAATCTTTGAACAGGTTTTTAAGGTCTTGCTCCCGCACGCCGATGCCTGTGTCGCTGATTGTAATGTCCATCAATACGGTACCGCCTTCACGGTTACAGCGAACAGTCAAATCTATGCTTCCCTCGCGCGTGTATTTTATGGCGTTTGTTAAAAGGTTTATTAATATCTGTTTTACACGAAGATCGTCGCCGAAAAGCTTTTCCGGCATATCGGGCTCAATATCCAGATGGAATTTTATGGGCTTTTCCCCAAGACGGGTAATAACAACGGTGATAACGTCGTTTAAAAGGCTTGCGGTATAATACTCAACCGGCGTTAATTCCAGTTTGCCGGACTCAATTTTTGAAAAGTCCAAAATCGAGTTAACAATGCTCAAAAGCGTGCTTCCGGCGTTGTTTATTTTCAATATATTATTCGTGATAAAAACATCTTGATGGCTGTCCTCAAGTATTAAATCGGTAAGCCCTATAACCACGTTAAGCGGAGTCCTGAGCTCATGGCTCATGTGAGCGAGGAAAGACGTCTTGGATTCCAAAGCGGCTCTGATTTCATCTTCCATTGTCTTGCGTATGGTTATGTCGCGCGCTATACCTACTATTCCGACAACTTCGCCGTTCTGCTTTAACGGAGATAAGACCGATTCAAAAACCGCCTTTTTTCCGGTTAACGGAGCCGACAGGCTTAACTCACGGACAACCGGTTTGCCTTTCTCCATTACGTCCAATTCGGTCTGGTTTATCTTCTGTAACAAGTCGGGAGGAAACCACGAGCTGTCGTCATCCGACTTGCCGAGCATACCCGATTCGGAGACACCCCAGAATTTCTCAAAACGCATGTTGCATTGCGTGTATTTTAATTTCGTATCCTTGCAGAACAGCATGTCGGGGATTGTGTCAATAATCATCTGTAATTTGGAGGTTTTAAAAGCGAGTTCTTCCTCAAGGGCTTTACGCTTTCCTATGTCATGCACAATGGCGACTATCCCGATAACTTTTCCGTCCTGCTTTATAGGAGCTTTAACCGTCTCAAAAAAACTTTCCTTACCAGTATTGGGCGAGTGTATTTTTTCCTCAAAGACAAGAACACGGTCCTCGGTTATTACTTTTGCTTCTTTGTTGTGAATCATCTTCATGTCATCGGAATGGAACCAAGCGCCGTCTTTGTCGGTTTTTCCGATAATTTTAGATTCATCAATGCCAAGAAATTGTTCAAACGGAGCGTTGCACTGCGTGTACTTGAAATCCGTATCCTTGCAGAACAGGATATCGGGGATAGAGTCAATCACCGCCTGAAGTTTGGATGTCTCTACCGCCAGTTCTTTTGTCCTTTCGCTTACAATATCTTCAAGGTCTTTACCGATATTGCGGCTTCTTGTAAAAAGAATAAACATAAGCGTAAATACAAAGAAAAGCAAAACCGACATTCCTATTAACCAGGGAAGGCGAGCCGCCGTTAATTTTGCCCTGTAATCATAACTTTTGTTCATCCACTGGTTAGAAATATTGCTTATTTTGATTAGTCCAAGGGATTTGTCGATAATTGACTTTAGAATTTTGGCGTCTTTGTTAAAACCCAGGGATGTGTCAAATTCATTTTCGAATATCAAATTGAGTTTAAAGCCCGCTTCTTCATGGTAGTTGGTGTAAATTACAAGCCTGCGCCTGCTTGAAAAAAGAGCGTCTACTTCTCCGCTTTTTAACTTGTCCCATGTTTCTTCCTGGGTGTCATATTCGATGAAATCCTGATGTTCCGGAAACATTTTCATGAATAATTCGGAGTAATGGGAATGTCTGCGTGTTCCTATGCGTAAATAAGAAACCTCGCTTACATCGATATTACGAAAATCCGATCTTGTTATAAACGCGTAATTGTCCTCTAAAAGCGGAATATCCGACCATAAAAAACGGCTTTCATTATCTTTCATACGGAACAGTTCCGATATAATCTGCGCCTTTCCGTCCTCAAGCATGGCGGTCAATTCCTGATATTGCGCGCCTTCCTCGTTAACGCAGTTAAACTCAATGCCCGTCATGTTCGATATTTCTTTAAGCGCGTCAAAATAAATTCCCTGCCATTGATTTGTTTGTGTGTCATAAAAACTGACAGGGTAATTGTTAAACTCGGCGGCTATGGGAATCTGAGGGTGATCTTTTATGTATGATCTCTCCTGTTCGCTTAACATAGCGTACAATTTGGTTCCAAGATAACTCTGATACCCTGTTTTACGGAGGTTTGTAAGGTACGTAAGAGTCTGTGTATCAAGCGCCTTATCAAGAACGGTAATCACGGGTTTTAGGTCAACGTTTCCCGTTAACAAGGAGAACGATCTGAAAATAAGGGGGAAAAAATCTTCGTTTGCCACATTGCCGAACACGTCAAAAACCGCCTCGATATTATCCAGAGCTACATAGGCGTCTATTTTTCCGCTTTTCAAAAGCGGATAGGCGTCAGCGTGGGTTTCCGTAAAAACGGTATCAAATTCGTACCCCGCGCTGGCGGCGGTATCATTGAGAAGAACGGAGTCCGTAAGAAAAGCGTAACGAGGTTTTCGAGATTTAATTATATTGGCGATAGGTTCGCTTCCCGCAAGCCTGTACAGCTTTAACGGGCGCTGGGCGATAGGCTTGGTCAGAAACATACTTGCTTTGCGTTCGGGGGTTTGCACCAGTTCTATGGTAAAATCAATTTCCCTGTATTCCATCTTTTTCTGAAGATCGCCGCCTTCGTAGAATATGGGTTTAAATTTTATTCCAAAGACATTTGAAAGCCATTCGTAAAACAAAATGGCGTAACCCGAAAGTTCTTCGTTGTTATCGTTGTCTTTATAGAACGAATCGGCGTTCAGGTTTATGGCGCAGGTAAAAGAGTTGTGATTTTTTTTTAGGTTTTCTATGGCGTTAATTTCATCATGGGTTATACCGGGTATGTCCCTATACGACAGATTTTCTATATAATTTTCCGGTTTTTCTTTTGTAGATTTCCGGCAGCCTGACAATACGAAAAATAAAAGAGCTATAACAAGAGTTCCGCGTATTAGATAGCCGCTGCCTTTCAAAATAAACCCCTTTAACACAGCCGGTCGTCAATTATACGTATTATACATTTTTTATTTATTATATACAATAGTGTTGATATTTTACAGCTTTAAGTATTGTTTTATCTTGGCGTAGATGATTTTCGGGACAATCGGCTTTGAGATATGATCGTTCATGCCCACAGAAAGGCATTTTTCAACGTCTTCTTTGAAAACATCGGCGGTCATGGCGACAATGGGTATCTCTTTCGCCTTAGGCATATCAAGCGCCCTTATAATTTTAGTCGCCTCGTCTCCGTCCATTTCGGGCATATTAATATCCATAAGGATCATGCTGTATTTTTCGTAGTTTACCTTGAACTTTTCAACGGCTTCTTTGCCGTTTTCGGCGTAATCAATGGTAACGCCTGTCTTTTCAAGATACTTGGACAAAACTTCCCTGTTAAAGTCCATGTCTTCCGCCGCCAATATGGTGTAACCCTGCAAGTGCAAATCGGCGGCTTTTACGCTTGGTACAGCAGCAGCTGCGGGCGCTCCCGCATCGGCTGCGACCGTGCCTTTTCCCTTCTTCATTTTCAAGGTGAAAATAAATTTCGCGCCTTTGCCGAGTTCCGACTCTATCCAAATCGTCCCCTGCATCATTTCTATAATACGTTTGGAAATGGCAAGACCTAGCCCCGTACCGCCGAATTGTTTAGCGATAGTGCGGTCCGCCTGATTGTAAGCCGAGAAAAGTTTTGACTGCTGTTCAGGAGATATTCCTATGCCTGAATCAGCGACCTCAATTCTTATCTTTACTTCATCTTCTTTTTCTTCAAGCTTTTGAGCGTTAAGCTGAACCTTGCCGTTATCCGGCGTAAATTTTATAGCGTTGGTCATAAGGTTTGTAATGACCTGCGCAAGCCTTAATTCGTCGCAGATTACGACAGGCGGAATATCCTTGCTGATATCGGTTACAATCTGAATATGTTTTTCCTGGGCTTTTATGCCTGTTACGTCCACAATGTTCGTCATCATCTTCGGGAAATCAAATTCGCTGTCGGAAAGCTCAAGTTTGTTAGCCTCTATCTTGGACATATCAAGAATATCGTTGATAACGCCCAACACGTGCTTTGCGGCGTTGCCCGCTTTTTCAAGATAAACTTTTATGCCTTCGACGGTTTTTTCCTCGTTCGCTATGTTTATCATTCCGATAACGGCGTTTAATGGGGATCTTATTTCATGGCTCATGTGAGAAAGGAAGTCGCCCTTTGCCTGAGACGCGCTTTCAGCGTCCTGTTCCGCTTTTTCCCTCATTTTAACTTCTTCCGTTTTTAAATCGAGCAGGTGCTTGATTTCCGACTGCTGTTCCAGAATTGAAAGCTGTGTTTTTATACGCTGCAGCAAAAGAGGCGCTACAAACGGTTTGCGGATATAGTCAACGGCTCCGTAGCTTAATCCTTCAAGCTCGCTTTGAGCGTCTGTCATTGATGTAAGGAATATAACGGGGATATCTTTGTCCTTGCCGGTTTTAAGTTTTTTTATGGCCTCATACCCGTTCATCTCGGGCATTTCAACGTCCAAAAGTATTAACTCGGGCGTTACATGCTCCAAAAGGTCAAACATTTCAGCCGCCGAAGGACAGGGGTATACCACATATAATTCTTTCATGGTATTTTTAAGAACATTCAGGTTTTCAGGGTTATCGTCTACTACGATGATTTTTTTGCGATCGCCTGCCATTTGCTTCCTCCTGGGTTCCTATGATAGATGCTTCTCGATCCGCTCAAGCAGAACCGGGGCGACTATGGGTTTCGGTATATAATCAACAGCGCCTAAATCAAAGCCTTTCTTTATGCTTTCCTCGTCATCCCTGGAAGTAAGGAATATAAAGGGTATCGCTTTTAAGTTGTCGTCGCCTTTTAATTTTTGCGCCGCTTCATGCCCGTTCATCTCCGGCATCTCAACGTCCAAAAGGATTAAATCGGGTTTTACATGGCCCAACAGGTCAAACATCTCCACAGCGGAAGGGACGGGAAATACCGTGTACTTGTCTTTCAATGTATTTTTAAGAACTCCCAGATTTTCCGGGTTGTCGTCTACAGCGACGATTTTCTTTTTATCAGCCATCCGATTCTCCTTATAATTCCGCAAGCCGTTTAGCGACTTCGCCCATTTTAGATACGTCGATCTTTTCCCTCATCCATTTTACCAAGTCGGCGTTTTCATCGTAGTCGTATTTTTCAAGTTCTTTCATGGCCTCATCTATGCCGTCCATGTCGTAACTTTCACAGCTTTCACGCAGTTTAGCGAGGATTTCCTTGTCGGGGGCTTTCTTGCGTTCTTTGGCGGCTTGAACGTCATTCTTTTCAAGCCACGCTTTTACATTGGTAACAATGACTTCCGTGTCGGCGATAAGTTTGTCGTTCTTCGCCCAAACGCCCTGCAAGTCGCCCGCCCTGGACATATTTTCCAGGTCCAAAGCCTGCGCCCGTATCTGTTCCGCTCCGATTCCGGCGCTCGTTCCCTTTAATCCGTGCACGGTAATTACATAGCTTGACAGATTCTCCGCCGTTACATTTTTCAGTTTTTCCAGAGTTCCGGGCGTGTTGGCGATGTACGAGCGCAGCAGGGGTATATAAATATCAGTGTCGCCGGCGTACAGGGAAAGCCCTTTCTTTGTATCCACTCCGGGTATCTCTATTTCTATGTTACTTTCTTCTTCTTCAACAACAGCGGGAGCGTTGCCGGGAAGAACAGAGCCTTCTCGTTTGGGATCATACACCCATTTCCTTAAAACCGTATCCATTTCCATTACGTCGATGGGCTTGGTCACAAAAGCCTGGAAATCGTGAGCGTAGAACATCTTGTCGGTTCCCTGAATGGCGTTGGCGGTAAGGGCGATAATAGGAATCTTTTTGGCGTAATCGGTTCCTATAGCGCGGATGTTATCGACAGTTTCTATACCGTCCATTCCGGGCATCATGTGATCCATAAACACCAGATCGTATACGGGAGTTCCCGCCTTTATCCTGTCTATCGCCGCAGGTCCGTTGCTTAAAACATCGACCTTCATCTGGTATTTGCGCAGAATACCGGAGGCGACGTCCAGATTGGTCTGCATATCGTCCACGACAAGAACCCTGGCGTAACTTAAATTGACCCTTACCAATTTTCTTGAAACAATGCGCTTGTCGTCGGAGAAATTGAAACTGCGCAGTTTTTCCGAAACTTCCGCTCCCAGAATCGAGTCGTTTACATAACCCTGCTTTATACGGAAACGGAACGTAGAGCCTTTGCCGTACTCGCTCTCTACGCTGATTTCACCGTCCATCATTTCCACAAGCCTTTTGGTAATCGGCAAGCCCAATCCCGTGCCTTCGATGTTGCGGTTGGAATTGGCGGCTACCTGATAATAATCCATAAAAAGGCTTCCGATGTCGTCTTTCGGAATGCCCATGCCCGTGTCGCTGACGGCTACGTCCAGCCATACCCTGTCGCCTTCCCGCATGGAACGCACGACAAGCTCTATGCTTCCCTCACGGGTGTATTTAATGGCGTTGGTAAGAAGGTTTGTAAGAACCTGTTTTACACGCAGATCGTCGCCCATCAACTGGTTGGGCAGATCGTCTTTGATATTCAATTTGAATGTTATCGGTTTCTCGCCGAGGCGTGTAAGAACAAGGGTAATAATGTCGTTCAATATACTGGACATGTAATACTCGACAGGCGAAAGCGTAAGTTTGCCCGACTCGATTTTTGAGAAGTCAAGGATGTCGTTTACAATGCTCAAAAGCGTGGTTCCGGCGTTGCTTATTTTCGCCAGATTTACCTTGACATGTTCTTCAAGGTCCTCCTCAAGCGTTAAATCGGTAAGCCCGATAACGACGTTAAGCGGCGTTCTAAGCTCATGGCTCATGTTGGCGAGGAAAGAGGATTTGGCTCTGTTCGCCGCCGTCGCTTCCTCTTCCATTTCTTTGCGCCGTGTTATGTCACGCCCTATCGCCATAATCCCCACTACGTCGCCGTCCAGTATAAGCGGCGATTTTACTGTCTCAAAAAGCCTTTTAACTCCGTCGGCGCAGGGAACCCATTCCTCATACACTATACGCTGCTGTTCGTTCATGACTTTCAAGTCGCTTTCGGCGGCAACGGCGGCGGTCTCCGGAGGAAGCCCAAGGGCGGCTACATCGTCCTTACCGAGAATATCCTCAACCTGTTTGCCGAATAACGACGCCATGTAGTTGTTGCATAATGTGTATCTGAAATTAAGATTTTTGCAGAATACGGCGTCGGGAAGGGACGTTAGCATCGTCTTGAACAATGAGGTTTGAAGCGAAAGGTCCCTTTCCATCTCCTTGCGTTTGGTTATATCACGCACAATGGAGACTATACCGACAACATCGTCACCCTGCCTTAACGGGGCTTTAACAGTTTCATAAACGCCCTCTGCTCCCGTTGCGGGCGAGCGGATTCTTGATTCGTGGGAAATTACCCTGTTTTCTTTCATAACAACTTCGTCCGTAGCTTGAATCTTCTCCATATCTTCAAGCGAAAACCACGCTGCGTCTTTGTTTGATTTTCCGATAATATCCGCTTCTTTAACGCCCATAAATTTTTCATAGGCGGTATTGCACTGCGTGTATCTTAATTTTTTATCTTTTGTATACATAAGGTCGGGAATCGAAGACAGAACGGATTGAAGTTTTGCCGTCTCGAACGCCAAGGCTCCCGTCCTCTGCGTTACCAGTTTTTCAAGCTGTTTGCCGACGGTGCGGGTTCTTATCAGCATAACCGACACCAGCAAAAGCACCAGGAAAAACGAAATGGACGCTCCGATAAGCCAGGGGCGCTGTGCCGCCGCCATTTTAACCCGGTAATCGTAAGTTCTGTATATCCACTGGTTTGCCATATTATTTACATCAACAACGCTTAACGCCTTGTCCATAATTGATTGAAGAACCTCGGAGTCTTTGTTATAGGCGAAATACGAATTAAACGCGTGCTCGAAAACAAGGTTAAGCTTAAACTCCGAAAGCTCGTAATAATTGGTGTAAATAACCAGCCTTCGGCGGCTGGCGAAAATCACGTCCACATCGCCTTTCCTTAACGCTTCCCATGTGTCTTCCATTGTTTCATACTCTGTAAAATTCCTGTGGGATGGAAAAATTGTTTTAAACATTTCCGAGTATATTGTTTCACCACGGATTGCCACATGCAAATGGAAAACGTCGTTTATGTCTATGTTGCGGAATTCGCTCCGGGATATAATAGCGAAGTTGTCGTTTATAATCGGGATTTTAGACCATAAAAAACGGCCGTCATATTCTTTTGTATGATGAAGCTCCGGCAGAATCTTGACATCGCCCTTTTCAAGCGAATCTATTAATTTTAAAAGCGGCGTATTATTATCGTTGGTAAGCGTGAATTTTAACCCGGTAATTTTGGAGACTTGCTCCAGCGCCTCAAAGAAAATTCCTTCCCAATAATCGGCGTTTTCTATTCCGTCCCATTTTCTAAGCTGTTTGTTTTTTTCCGCCTGTCTATTGTAAAACGAGATCGGGTAATTGCTGAATTCAGCTACAATCGGTATGGGTTTTTCGGCGTTATTCCTGATGAATTCATGCTCTTCAGCTTTTAACGCCTTAAAAATCCTCGTTTCAAGATATTCCTGATGCCCTCTTTTTTGCATATCGGTAAAGTATACAAGGACGTTATCGGTCATCGCCTTGTCAAGGACGTTAATTATCGGACGATACTCGTCTTTGTGCGTCGAAAGACAGGACGACCTGAAAATCAGCGGGAAAAATTCTTCGCTTAACACATCGTCGTATATGTCAAAAGCCCCTTCGGCGGTATCCAGACCGAAAAACGCGTCGGCCTGCCCGCTTTTAAGCGCCCTGTACGCCTCTCTGTGGCTGTCTACAAGAACGGTTTCAAATTCGTAATCGGAGTTCGCCCTAATGTCGTTGGCGACAACCGCTTCCCTTAAAAAAGCGTAACGTGGTTTGCGGGAGCGGATATCCGTAACGGGCACGCTGCCCAAAAGCCTGTAGCATCTTATCGTGCGGTTAATAGTCGGCTGCGACATTAGATAACCGGGCTTTCCCTCGGAAACAAACATCAGCTCGCCCGTAAAATCAACCTCGCCCGCTTCAAGCCCTCTCAGCAAATCGCCCCATTGATAGTACACGGGCTTGAACTGGATTCCGAACATTTCGGAAAGCCAGTTGCAGAACATAATGGCGTATCCGTTAATGTCATCGTCGCCGCCTTTTCCCTTAAACGCCTCGGTGGTTTGGTTGATTCCGTATACAAAATAGTTGTGTTTTTTCTTGAGCGCCTCGATAGCGGTTATTTCGCCGGGAGTTATGCCGGGTATATCGCGGAATGAAATTTTATCAACCGCTGTATTTGTTTCTACTTTAGAGTCTTTTTTACACCCTGAAAACACAGATAAAAGAAACGCAAAAACAAAGATTGCGCCAATCACGCGTTTACAATTATTTATCATAACCTACCCCTTTTTTCTATGACTTACTTCCGCGAGGCAAGACTGTTGTTAATGGCTTTTAAGCCAGGCGCCTGATCTGGCGACCATGCCTTCCACTTCTTGTATAAAAGAGGCGTTTCCTTCTTGTACACCGGCGAAATCGCCGCTTTTCGCCTTCATTTCCAGATCATAGGCCTTTTTCCTTAATTCTTCGGCGCAAATATTGGCGCAGGCGCCTTTTACGGCATGAACAAGTATCCTGTAATCATCCAGTTTTTCCTGTGTCGGATTCGCCAGTTTCGCCAGGGATCCGGGGGTTTTATCTACAAATGTTGTAAGTACCGTTTTGAAAAGATCCTCGTCGCCGTCAAGCAAATCCTGAAAAATAGCCTCGTCCACTCCCTGAAGATTAATAGCCATAAATTCCTCCTATATTGTTGACAAAATCAAACTTGTACAATATTATGAAGTAATAGTCAATTTTTTGCAAGGGTACAGGAGATATACAAGAAATGAAAATAAAGATCAAATTAAGCGTTATTGTAATAGCTATTGTTATAGTTATTGTGGTTGCTATCGCCGTAATCCAGTTAAGACAGGCGTCAGAGACAAGCATGGATCTTAGCAGAAAAAGCATTAAATACCTTGGTACCCAGCGTGCCACATACTGGGAAGGCCGTTTAGACGGATATTTACAGCTACTGCGCGGGTTATCTGACGTAATGAACTATTATGAAAACGTGCCCGTTGGGGACCGGCGGGCGCAGTATGAATCAGTTATGATTTCTGTTTTTGAGGATATGCCCGATTTTGTCCGTATGTTTACAGTCTGGAAGCCTAACGCCATTGACGGTCAGGATGCCAGAAATATAGGCCGGGTAGGCTCTACCCCCACAGGGCAGTTCGCTTTTGCCCTGGGAAAGGAAACCGGGAAGATTGTGCCTCAAACAAGCGCCGTTGTTAAGGATGTAATGGATCATCTTACAGGTCCCAACGCGCAAAAGGAATCGGCGTCTCATCCCGCCCCTATGACGCTATTGGGAGAAGAGGTCTACTGTGTAAGGCTTTTCGTTCCCATTTTAAATAAGCGCCTCAATGAAGTAGTCGGAGTCGTAGGCTGTCAGCTGAATATAGACCTGATACAGCCAAGGATAGAAGCCACCATCAAAGCGTTTGAGGAAATAGCCGCTATATCCGTTTATTCCAACAACGGATTTATTATGGCGAGCTACCAGAAAGACCGCATAGGAAAAATGTTGCTGGACGCCGAACTGCAATACGGCGATATGAAAGCCGACGCTTTCGAGGCTGTCAAAGCGGGAAATGAATTTAATTGTTTCAGTTACGCTCCTTCATTGGGAAAAAATTTGGAGATTTTTGTCGCTCCTATTAAAATAGGGACTTCGGACACAACCTGGGCGATAATGGTCGGTTCGTCTGAAGATTACATCCTGAAAGACGTAAACAGAATGAAAATGTTTACCATTTTTGTAGCGATAGTATCAATAGCGATAGCGACTGTAATCGTTTATCTTGTTATGAACAATCTTACAGCTCCCATTGTCAAGGTAACCGAAAACTTAAAGGAAATATCCGAAGGCGAGGGAGACTTAACAAGAACGCTGGCTATTCACAGCAATGACGAAATCGGCGATCTCGCCAAATACTTTAACCAGACTCTCGGCTCAATCTCTACGCTTATCAAGAAAATCAAATACAAAGTCAACGCCCTTACCAATACGGGCCATGAGCTTGAAGCGAATATGGCGAAAACTTCCAGATCGGTAGATTCAATTACGGCAAATTTTGAAGGCATGAAGAGCAAGATGGGCAAACAGGATGAAAGCGCCGCCGCCGCCGACAGGGCAGTAAGAACCATAAAAGAAAACATCGGCACCCTTAACAAGCTGATAGAAGACCAGTCCGACAGCATTAACACATCTTCTTCCGCCGTTGAGCAAATGACAGCTAACATTCATTCCGTAACAAAAACATTGATAGAAAACGCCAAAAACGTAACGGAGTTAACGGGAGCGTCCGAGAACGGAAAGATCGGGCTTCAATCGGTGGCGGAAAAAATAAAGGAAATCGCCCACGATTCGGAAGGCCTTTTGGAAATTAACTCTGTAATGAACAAGATAGCGAGCCAGACAAACCTCTTGGCCATGAACGCCGCTATTGAGGCGGCTCACGCCGGAGAAATAGGCAAGGGCTTCGCCGTAGTCGCCGACGAAATCCGCAAACTCGCCGAAACTTCCGGACAGCAGTCAAAAACAACAGCGACAATGCTTAAAAAGATAAAAGCCTCCATAGACAGCATAACGGTCTCTTCCGAAGAAGTTCTTTCCCGTTTTGAAGTTATAGACAACGGAGTAAAAACGGTTTCCACGCACGAGCTTAATATCCGCAACGCTATGGAAGAACAGGAAGTAGGCGGCAAGCAAATTCTTGAATCCATTGAGCGCCTAAAAGAGATAAGCGTATCTGTCAAGCAAGGGGCGGAAGGCATGATGGAACACGGCGATCAGGTGAACAGGCAAACCGATGAATTTATAGGCATAAGCAAAGAAACAATGAGCGGCATGAACGAAATTATTCACGGAGCTATGGCGGAAATAACGGAAGCCGTGGGCCATGTCGAGGAAATGAGCAACGAGAACACCAAGAACTTTGAGGCATTAAAATCCGACTCAAATAAATTCAAGGTTGACTCGAAAGATGACAAGAAGCAGATCATCGTTATCGACGACGAAGAGACAGTCCTTACCATGACAAGGGTCATGTTAGACAAGGAATTCGAGATTACCACCGCCAACTCGGGAGCGGAGGCGCTGAAACTTTTCTTCCAGGGATATACCCCGAATTTGGTTCTGTTGGACTTGAACATGCCTGAAATGGGCGGCTGGGACACCTACATCAGAATAAGAGACCTGACCAAACTGCATCAGGTTCCGATTGTAATCTACTCTACTTCCGACGATCCGGAAGACAGAGAGAAAGCAAAAGAAATGGGCGCCGTAGACTTTGTTCACAAACCGGCGAAGAAAGCCGAGCTTATGGAAAAAGTAACCAAATTGATGAAATAGGAAATAAAACAACAGTAAAAAACCTGACCGAAACCGGTCAGGTTTTTTTTACGTAAGATTATCTTTAATACCAAAATATATATTGACTATATATATAAAAAATGTAAAATAATCTTTGTAGAATATTATAAATTTTAGAACAAAAATGGAGGATTTATTATGGCTTATCAGGTAAAAACAACAAAAAACTACGGTAACAGGCTGATTGATTCTTTGAAGGGAGCCGGCACGGGATTCATCTTTCTTCTTATAGGAACCGTCATGCTTTGGGTAAACGAATGCAGTTTTGTCCGGACGGATAAGGCTATCCGCAGCGCCCAAAAAGAACTTGTAAGAGTAACCGACGTTTCAAGCGTGGATCCGGCGTTGAACGGAAAACTTATTCACGCCAGCGCTTTTGCCGACACGCAGGACATACTTTCCGACGAAAAATTCGGAGTCAGCGAAAAGGCGATTGCCCTTGTCCGTTTAGTGGAATATTACCAGTATGAGGAACAAAAACATACCGAGAAAAAAGACAAATTGGGCGGCTCGGAAGAAACGATAACTACCTATACCTACGAAAAAAAATGGGTTAGAGCGCCCATTAATTCAGGCAATTTCGGTGACCCCGATTACAAAAAAGCGAATATTGTGCTGGATAACGAGGTTAAATTTCAGATTCAATACGCAAAAAATGTTTCATTCGGCGCTTATAAATTACCCGCCTTTATTATAGAAGATATCGGAGGCAACGTTCAGGCGGAAGTGAAGATAAGCAACAACGATCTCGCCAAGCTGAACGACCAGATTGTCAAAAAAGCGAAAGACACGGGATATAAAACCGAAAGCAACGCTACGCTTGTAAGCGTTCAGGGCAATGTCGTTTATTTCGGCAAATCATCTTCGTCTCCGCAGGTCGGTGATGTGCGCATAACGCTGACAAAAGTGCCGCCCTCGGATATATCAATTATCGCAAGAGTAACAGCTTCAACCTTTGAAAAATATATCGCCCCCAACGGAAGTCCTTTTGGAAGAGTCGCTATGGGAACGGTAAGCGCCGATACCATGATTGACAGCGCAAAGAAAGAAAACAGCATGCTTACATGGTTATTCCGGTTGATCGGCCTCTTTTTGATAGTCGCCTCTTTCAAGCTGATATTCAAGATTCTACCAACGTTGTTCAAGGTATTGCCGCCTCTTGCCACAATAGTTGGAGCGGGCGTAGCGCTTGTCTGCTCCGTCGGCGGCTTTGTGTGGACATTGGTAGTTATCGCCCTTGCGTGGCTGTTTTACCGCCCGCTTGTCGGCATTCCGCTGCTTATCGTTGCCATCGCCGGAATTTGGTTCCTTAAGAAAAAGGCAAAAGAAAAAGCGGCGCTGTCTCCCGCTTCGGCCGGAACGGCCAATACCACCGTTCTTACGGCGGACGGTTGGACATGCGCCTGCGGCAAGGTGAACAAAGGCAAATTCTGCGCCGACTGCGGCAAACCGAAACCCGCCGGCGTTCCGCAATACAAATGCGACAAATGCGGCTGGGAACCTCAGGACAAGGCGCATCCGCCGAAATTCTGCCCGACCTGCGGCGATCCGTTTGACGACGGCGATATAGTAAAGTAAAGAATGGCGAATATTTTAAACACGCTTGCATCAGGCGTTTTGAATACAGCCTTAAACAAAGCTGCTTTGGGCACTCTCCCCTTTGGGCAGAACACAAATGTAAATACGCCCGGTACAACTCCTCCCGCCGCTCCGGTTCAGGCCACGGCGGGTTGGGATTGTTCCTGCGGTCACAAAGGAAACAGCGGTAAGTTCTGCGCAGAGTGCGGAAAGCCGCAGCCAAGTCCGTGGGACTGCCCCTGCGGATGCAAAGGAAACACCGGAAAATTCTGCGTCGAATGCGGAAAGCCTAAACCCGCCGAAGTAAAATACAAATGTGACAAATGCGGTTGGGAACCAAAAGACAAAGCCGATATGCCGAAATTCTGCCCCGAATGCGGCGATCCGTTCGATGAAAAGGATATTGCTTAAGTATTTATTTTATCTTGCCTAACAGTTCTGCGGCGTCGCTGAAGTTAAAATCCTTAAACGCTTTGGCGACACTTTCCAGCAAGTCGTTGTTCCGCTCGCCGAAATCACAGGTTAACAAATCGCTTAAAATATTAAGACCGGAGTCATTGTCAAAGTCGGCGGCGGCTGCCTTCGCTTTATCAAGTTTTTCTTTTAAATATGCCCTGTCCCCGATTCTTTTCTTGCTCTTTTTCTGGTCTTTGTCCGGAAAAATTACCGACAGTTCCTCATGCAGTTTAATAAGTTTGTTTCTGAAAGCCGGAAACCTTTCCACGCAGAACCCGAAGTCATTTTCTTTGGCGGACGTTTCCAGCCTTAACGCCGTTTCGGACAAGCTCATCGCCCCTATGGTGGATAACGCTGATTTCATGGCGTGTACCGAAATCGAGAATCCGTTTATATCCCCGTAGTTTATCATATTGTACATGGAGTCACATTCCGGTATGAGTTTCTTGGTGAAAAGCTCCAATGTATCATGGTACATATTTTCCATGCCTGAAACACGGCTTAAGCCTACTTCCACATTGATATCCTCGATTTTCGACATTGCCTGTAAAAATTCACTGCTCCCCTCTTCTTCAACATTTTCCTGCCCCTTTTCTTTCTTTATTTCTATTTTCTCAAGCGGCAGCCATTCTTTCAGTATTCTGTACATTTCCTGAATATCAATCGGCTTTGAGATAAAACCGTCAAACCCGTTGGATAAAAACATTTCCCTGGCGCCCTGAACGGCGTTAGCGGTTAGCGCTATTATGGGCAGATGTTTATATTTCACGCCCAATTTTCTTATTCTGCCTGCCGCTTCAACGCCGTCCATTTCCGGCATCATGTGATCCATAAACACAATGTCATAATCGTTTTTCTGAACCATCTCAATGGCTTCCTTGCCGGAAAAAGCCGTTTGAACATTAATCTTAAACAAACCGATAAGCCCTTCCGCGACCCTTATGTTAAATTCATTGTCGTCTACAACAAGAACTTTTGCGTCGGGCGCGGACAGTGTATGCCCCTCAGGCAGTCCTTTGCTTGATTTAACTTCTTCTTTTTTACCCAATACAATCGGAATTATGACAAGGAAAACGCTTCCCTGTTCATACTCGCTGTCTACAATTATTTTTCCGCCCATCATTTCCACAAATGTCTTGCAGATTGAAAGCCCCAAACCTGTTCCGACTACGTTGCGGTTCTTGTCCGAATCGATCCTCTGGAAGGTGTTAAACAGTTTCGGCATATCTTCTTTGCGGATACCGATGCCTGAGTCTTTGATCTCAAACATAATCTTGTTTGCCGTGGCTGTTACCCTGAATCTTACATATCCGCTTTCGGTATATTTAACCGCGTTTCCGCAAATATTGGTTAATACCTGTTTCAGCCTTATGTCGTCGCCGTACAGGTAACGGGGTACCTTTCCTTCTGTTTCATATTTGAATTCAAGTCCTTTCTTCTGCGTTACAAAGCTGAACATGGAAAAAATATTATCCAAAAGCATGTGAAAATCGTAGTTAACAGGGCTAAGCTCAAATTTGCCCGCCTCGATTTTTGACATATCCAATATATCGTTGATAATGGAAAGAAGCGAATGTGCGGATACTTTTATATCGTTTACAAAACCCATCTGCCGTTTGTTAAGCGGTTCATAATTTAAGAGATCGGTCATGCCTATAATGGCGTTCATGGGCGTCCGTATCTCATGGCTCATGTTGGCGAGGAAAGTTGATTTTTGCTTGTTCTCCATGTCCGATTTGTTTCTTGCGGCGTCAACCCGGATTAAAACCAAAATAAGCACCGACGCAAGCACGGTACCAAGGATTATCAGGATTAAAGCCATATAGAATATGCTTTTATAGTAAGGGCCTTTCGGCGTTACAATGCCCATAATCCACCCGTTGGGGAGGAAACGGAAAGAAGCGAGGGCGCGTTCTCCCTTATACGTTATAAGCGGGCGATCCGTAACTTCTATTCCTTCGTTTAATTCATTAATAAAAATAGAAAAAGGAATTTCCGGATTACGCGCGTCTTCACCGACAAAAGACTCGTTCGGGTGGGCGAGAACAATCCAATCTTTGCTGATCAGCATTCCGTACGCGCCCTGAACCAGAACGGTATTAACAATGTATTTTTTTATGTTATCAATTTTTACCCTAAGGGCGACAACGCCCAAACGCTTTCCCGCATTATCATAAATGCAGTATGAATATATAAACATGATATCGTCATAAATAACATCATGATACATCATTGTTTCGGTGATTTTACCGTCCGCCGCTATAGCGTCCTGATACCATTTACGCTGTGAGGGATCATAGTCGGCAGGCCTTGAACCCAGCAAGCTTTCTAAAAAAACAGGTCCGCCGGGAAGCGTCTCAAAATACCCCATAAAGCCGTTAAAATTAAGATAGCTTTGTTTGTCCTGCGACAAATAATTTGACATGTCATTGTAATATTCCCGCAATTTGTCAATGTTGCCGCCGTTTATAATTATGTCTCTTACCGCGCCTGAAAAGCCTTTCAGGGTTATCTGCGGTTCCATAATGTCATTCATGATCTGCGATTTAAGGGAAACAAAGATATTTTCCGTGTTTTGTTTTAAATACTTGTCAACAATATTTCTGGTAAAGATATAGCTTAAAACAACCATTAACAAATATGAAAAGACCGTAAAAGTTATCTGCACATACAACGGGCGCTTCGGCGTTATTTTTTTTAAGATGGAACCAATCGCGGGCATAAATTACCGCCTTTTTTATCGTTATCTTAAATACTTGCGTATTTTATCGAGAAGAACATCCTTATTTATCGGCTTGATAATAAAATCCGCCGCTCCCGACTTTACCGCCTTGGCGAGGTATTCTTTCTTGGCATTGCCTGTCAGGAAAATTATCGGCGCTGTATGCCCCGTTTCCTTTATTTTTGTCGCCAACTCGTATCCGTCCATTCCCGGCATTTCTATGTCTAAAAGAAACATATCAGGCTTGTGCTTTTCAAGATATTTCAAAGCGTCCCTGCCTGAGGACACACAGGTTAAATTGTATCTTGAATCCTGCAGGATTTTTTTAAGTATGGTAAGGAAGAACGCCGTGTCGTCAACAGCCAGTATCTTGTTCGCTTTCGGTCCGCTTTCCTTTTCAGTCATTTGAGATGTGTCAATTTTTTGCTCCGCCATTTGAATGTCAATTGACAGCATGGAAAGACTGGATAAAAAGTAACGCATATACGCTTCTATTTTTTCAGGCGAAGTTGTACCAATCGCTTTAATCTGCTTGGCGCAATCCTGAGCCATTTCGTCCGCGAATATTTTTTCCAATATGTCCTTAACATCCGTAAGGCTTTTTGTCAAAAGATCGTTATCCTTTAGTTTCAGAGCGTCGT